>Ga0137376_10000631_pt1 | contig 17073 bp, 18 predicted proteins | sample SagtaG_23_FD_104814 | JGI IMG/M metagenome (GOLD analysis project Ga0137376, IMG submission 104814) | Vadose zone soil microbial communities from Sagehorn Ranch, Mendocino, California, USA - Sage2_L_20_16 metaG | ecosystem: Environmental > Terrestrial > Soil > Vadose zone | place: USA...
AATATCGCGCGCGTCGCGCTGTGAATCCCCGAGTACATCGCGTGGTCTGGAGTGAAAGCGATGGGTTGCCCGGGGTAATCCTGGATCGCTACGGGGAAGAGTTCGTTTTGCAATTAACAACGCTGGCGATGGATCAACGAAAGCAGTCTATCGCCGACGCCATCTGCGAAACCCTTGGAGCAAAGATTTTGATCGAACGGGATGACGCGGTTGTTCGACGGGCGGAAGGTCTCGAATTAGTCAGTGCGGTCTTGCGCGGGATTGCTATCGAGACCGATCTGGAAATCTGCGGGGTAAAATTCCGGATCGATCCCTTAAAAGCGCAGAAGACGGGATTTTATCTCGATCAAGTTCCGCATTATGGCGCCGTAGCGGGACTGGCGCCGGGCCGGCGCGTTCTCGATTGCTTCAGCAATCAAGGAGCATTCGCGCTCGTGTGCGCCCGCGCCGGTGCAAGCGAGATCATTGGCGTTGAAATCCAGGCGAGTGCAATTGAGACGGCGCGGGAGAATTCCAAGGATAACCAATTGCCGATCCGCTGGGTCGAGCAGGATGTTTTCGAGTACCTGCGTGCGGCGGAGAAAGCGGGCGCAGAGTTTGATTTAATCATTGTCGATCCGCCTTCGTTTACGAAAACAAAGAGCCGTGTGCACGATGCCATCCGCGGATATCGCGAGTTACATCTCCGCGCGTTTAAACTCCTCTCGCGCGACGGGCTTCTCGCGACCTTCTCCTGTTCGCATCACGTGACCGACGCGATTTTTGCCAGCACAATCTCAGACGCGCTGGTCGATGCGCGAAAGTCGGCACGACGCTTGCGCCGCTTTGAACAGGCGCTCGATCACCCGGTGCTGCCCAACTTGCCTGAAACAGAATATTTTAAGGGCACGTTGATCGAGATGATGCCGGGCCGGTGAGGCTACTTGTCCGCGATTGCGAAAAGATGTGCGTGAAGGGGGATGCCTTCCCGGGTATGGACCGGATGTGTGGCGTAAGAAAAAACTTCAACCCTTCGGAAGTACTGTGAAAGCAGCGCGTGCAGGCTAGTGCGAGTGAAAAAATTTTTGTGATCCGCCTCGAGCAAATGCCAGGGAACGACTTGAAGCGAGGCGAAGTATGGGATGATCTCAAGATTTGGTACCGAAAAAATCGCGCGCTGGCGGATGGCACGTGCGATTTCGAAGAGAAAACTGTTCGGATTCGCAATATGCTCGAGCACTTCAACGCAAATTGCGCAGTCAAACTCCTGATTCTCGACCGGAAAAACTTCTTCGTTCGGTTTGGACTGGCGGTAGGGCAGAGCGCGTCGCTCAAGAATCGCGTGGCAAGCTGGGTTCACCTCCAAACCCAACCAGGTATGGCCGGCAGCAATGAGGGGCGGGGCATATGCTCCAGCGCCACATCCAACATCGAGGACGCGAGATCGACGCGGCAAATATTCAAGCACAAACCGGACACCCTCCGGATTTGCTTCTTGGACCGGCGGTCCGGAGCCGTAAATATTTTCGCGGTGGAGCAGCAATTTCTGCGTCGGCTGAAGAACGTCCCCATAATGCTTTCGGTCCAGGCCCGATGGCACAACCCGGACACTCAAGTCCCCAATCACATGCTTTATTTGGCCGGCATTTTTCATTGCCGTGACTCGAATGGTAAGGTCCCGCTCGGCATCGATTGATTGCGGGAAACGCGCCAGGAGACGAAATCTCGCCACATTAGTTCCGCACGATTCTTTACCGGACTGGCTTTCCGGATCCGATGAAAGCAATGCAGTTTCGCCGATTAAAGTGTCATTGGACCAAGCTTGAACTCGCCAATTGGAGGGCTCGGCACCTTCCAGATCGAATCGGCCAGAGATGGGGATCACCTGGTCGAAAACTCGTTCGTGCGGTCCTGGACTATCGATATTTGCGCGAAAATGCGAATTTTCCGGGAAAAATCTGGAATTCTCAATTGTGCTCATTAATGTCCGAAGAGCTGCCGCCGTTTAAGACCACACGGTCATGCGACATCGCGGAAGTATTGTCATGCCAGAACGAATTCGACCCATCGAGCAAATGTTGGAATTGAGCGACGACGAGGCAGTCACGCCCGAATTGCTGGATACGCAAGTGCAGAAAGCGCAGGAGCAACTGCTGGCGTTGAAGCGTCAGCAGGAACAGATCGAGAAGCAAAAACGCGAGCTTGAAGAATTAAGCCGGCGACAGGAAGAACTCGATCATGGGCGCGCGGAGATGACGGACAAATTAACGCGTTCGCTCGTAATCCTGGAGCGCGAAGCCTACGAGACGCAGAAGAAACTCGAACAACTGCGGGCGACTCGGGAAAGCTTTGGCCAACATTTGGAGATGTTGGAGGCGATTGATCCGAAGAGTTGGAACCCAGCGGACTTGCACAAGGAATTGAGTCGAGCGCTCAGCACCGTGGACGATGCACGCGCGGAATTCAGCCAGCAACGTAGCCGTTTGCAGGCGATCGCGACGCAGGACTCTGAGGAAATGGCATTGCCGGAGGCGACGCCCGAGGCTGGCACAGCGAACGGGCAGCGACCTTTTTTGCAATGGATGTTGATCGGTTTCGCCTTCTCCTTACCGCTGATTGTGTTTGGCTTGATCGGGCTCGCCCTCTTCTTTTTCATGGCAAAGGGCTGAAATCGCCGCATGCCTCGTCGCTCGCTCAAATCCGGGTCGCCGCTCAACCAGCAACAACAGGAACTCGTCCGGCGCGAGAACGAATTGCGCGACCGAGTTCAAAAACTGCAGCGCATGATCGAAGAAGCGCCCCGAGTCGCTGAAGAAAAATCGCGTCAGCAGCGTGAGGAATTGCTGCAACGAGCAAATGCCGGGGGCAGCCGGCTCGATGCTTCGGTTGCTTTGCGTGACAAACGCTGGGGAGACGAGGAACGTGGAACACGTCGGCGCGGCTCATTGCGGAAGGAACGGCGAGAAGGCCGAATTATTTTTCTGGTACTAGTCATTGCATTGGCTGCCGCCATCGTGTGGCTGATGACGCATTTCCGTTTCTAATGGCAGGGGAATCGGACCTGGATGTCGCGTATGTCGCGAAACTGGCGAGACTCAATCTCAGCGCCGAAGAAACGCACCTTTTTCAAAAACAGCTCGGTGATGCTTTGAAGTACGCTGAGAAGTTGAAAGAAATCGACGTCACTGGCGTAGAAGCGGCCGCGCATGCCGTTCCGATTTTCAATGTCTTTCGCGAGGACGAGCCCCGCGATTGCTTCACCGCCGAGCAGGCGTTGAGTAATGCGCCGCATCAGGCGAACAATCTTTTTATTGTTCCGAAAGTCGTCGAATGACGAGGAGTGGCCTTTCGGCGCTCAGTATTGCTGAGCTCCGACCTTTACTGCGTCGCCGGGAAGTGTCTGCGCGCGAAGTGCTGGAAGCAGTTGAAGAACGGATCAACGCTGTTGATGGAAAGATTGGCGCATATCTCTCGCGGGATTTTGGCGCGGCCGCGGTGGAAGCCGAAAAAGCGGATGTAAATTTGCCGCTCGGCGGTGTTCCGATCGCCATTAAAGATATCATCAATGTCGCCGGCCAGCCGTGCACCTGCGCCTCAAAGATTCTGCGCGGATACCGCGCGCCTTACAACGCAACGGTGATTGAAAAATTGCGTGCAGCCGGAGCAATTCCCTTTGGCAAGACCAACCTGGACGAGTTCGCGATGGGATCCTCGACGGAAAATTCCAGCGCTCAGCTGACGCGCAATCCGTGGGATTTGTCGCGCGTGCCAGGTGGTTCGAGTGGCGGATCCGCCGCCGCGGTGGCCATCGACGCCGCCTTTGGTGCGTTGGGAACGGACACTGGCGGTTCCATTCGACAACCGGCAGCTTTGTCCGGGATTGTTGGGGTGAAACCAAGCTATGGGCGTGTCTCGCGCTACGGGCTGACCGCGTTTGCCTCTTCGCTTGATCAGGTGGGGTCGCTCACGAAAACCGTACGCGATTCGGCATTAATCATGAACGCGATTGCCGGGCCTGATCCATGCGACACAACTTGCCTGAATGAACCAGTGCCAGATTACGCCGCCGGACTGGGACGCGGGCTGAAAGGGGTGCGTCTTGGGTTGCCCAAGGAATACATGATTGAAGGCATCGATTCCCCGGTGCGACAGGCAGTGGACGTGGCGGTGAAGCATCTTGCCTCCCTCGGAGCGGAGATCGTCGAGGTTTCGCTTCCGCACACCGATTATTCGATCAGCGTCTATTATATATTAGCGACTGCGGAAGCATCGGCGAATCTCGCGCGCTTCGACGGAGTGCGTTACGGCTATCGCGCGGAAAATCCAACCGATCTGCTCGATTTCTACGGCCGCACGCGTGAGGAGGGATTTGGTGCAGAGGTGAAGCGCCGAATTATCCTCGGCACTTACGTTCTCAGTTCCGGTTATTACGACGCCTATTATTTGCGTGCGCAAAAGGTGAGGGAGTTGATCCGGCGCGATTTCGAGCAGGCTCTTGCGAAAGTCGACGCGCTTGTATCCCCGACATCGCCGACACCGGCATTTAAGATTGGCGAAAAGACATCCGATCCACTCCAGATGTATCTGGCCGATATTTTCACGAACGCCGGTAATCTCGCTGGCATTTGCGGCATCAGTTTACCATGCGGGTTCGCTCGATCTGAAAGCGGCCGCACATTGCCGATCGGATTACAATTTCTGGGCAAGGCGCTCGACGAAGCGCGCATCTTCGAAATCGCCTACGCCTACGAACAAAGCACGGAGTGGCATAAGGCACGGCCGTCGCTCAACGATCAAAACATCGTCGGCAAATAGCGGTTGAATCGCTGTGAGTGACCGCTTGCGCCATCTCGCTGAGGGATTGGACAAGCCGCTGGCGCGCCAGCTCATCCTCGGACTGTTTATCGCTGTCGCAGTTACGTTCACCTTGGTTCCATTCGTTCGTTTCCTCCGATCTGGCACGGAGATGGACTACCGGACGTGGTTCGACGCCGCCCAGGCCGTGCTTCGAAACCGCGAGATCTATCCGCATTCGGGCGTGTTTCCGTTCATGTATCCGCCGGCCTGTGCGCTATTGCTGGCGGGCGCGGCAGCAGCGGGTAAACCGGCAATGATTTTGATTCTGGCCCTGCTAAACACGATTGCATGGATCTTCTGCATCAAATTTTCGGTCGCACTCGCGACCGGTGAGTCTCGGCGATTTGGCACGGCTATCGCCCTCGTTTCGAATGCGGTCGTCGTCGTGTTTATCTGGTCAAGTTATCACTTGGGTCAGCCGAGCTTGGTTTTGCTGGCGGTAATGCTCGGCGCATTTGCCTGTTTGCGGCGCGATCGCGAGATTTTAGCCGGCGCACTCATCGCACTTGCCGCTGGAATTAAGGCATTCCCGCTTCTTGCTATCATCTATCTCCTTTATCGTCGTTACTGGATCGCCACTGCCTCATTGATTCTTTGTCTCGCGTTTCTTCTCTTTTTGTTGCCTATCCCGATTCGCGGATGGCAGCAAACCGTGGCCGATTTTCGCGAGTGGCAGCGCGGCATGTTGCATTACGATCAAGCTGGAATTGCACAGCGAGCAGCGCGCGGCTACAGCTGGAAAAATCAATCGATCTGGGGATTATCGAATCGTCTGTTGCGGCACGTCAGCGCGGAAGACGAGGGAAAACCTGTGACCTATGCCAATTTCGCCGATCTGAATTTCGAACAGGTGAACGCGGTGATCATGATGATCGCGCTTTTGTTCGGGATTTCGTTCGTTGCTGTTATGCCGCGGGTGCGGCGTCGTCAGATTGAGCCACTGGAATTCGGGGCGCTATTAATTCTGATCCTTATCTTCACCCCACTCGCGTTTGGCTATCTGTTTAGCTGGCTAATGCTGCCGCTGGCGTTGCTTCTACATGTCCTGTTGCGTGGCGAGCACGCGAGGATCACGGCCCCATTAGTCCTCACCGCGACAATCCTGCTTGTGGCAACCGCCGTCGCGCCGCGGGTAATGCAGATTTACGGGAGCGTTTTGTTCGCCGCTCTCGCACTTTATGTAGCGATCGCAGCCGAGCTGTGGCGCGCAAAATGCGCGTCCGGTTCAGTCGTGCGATAACTTCCGTGCCGGAAGCGCCGAGACCGACGGGCTTCGGTAAAACAAGCGCCGGATGATGGCACGAGTCCAGCGCAGGGCGAAACGAACTGCTTCCGTCAGTGACATTTTGGAGCGTCCCCGTTCACGATTCTGAAAAACGATTGGCACTTCCCGGACGCGCAGTGTCTTGCGGCCACGCACGATCACTTCAAACACGATCTTAAATCCCACCGCTGTCTTCGCGAAGCGCAGCAAACAATCGCGGCGAATGGCGAAAAAACCGCACATGGAATCGCGAACGCCAGTAAGAGGATAAGCCAAACCGGAGGCGGCTCGCGAGATCACCCGCCGCCAGACCGGCCAACCCGGAGTCGCCCCGCCGTGGACATAGCGGCTGCCGATGACGAGATCGGCTTCATTCATCAAGATCGGACGTAACAAAGCCCCGATTTGGCGAGGCGGATGACTGAGGTCGGCGTCCATTACTACGAGCAAGCTCGCGGCTGTCGATTCCGCTCCGGCTACAATCGCTCCTGCTAAACCACGATCAGGGCCCTCTCGTTCCACCAGGCGAACTCGACGCTTCTCCCCAAAAGCTCGAATTTGTTCACGTGTCCCGTCCGTTGATCCGTCATCAACAAAAACAATTTCGGCAAATGGAAGACCGGTTTGCTCGATCTGAGTGATGAGCGCTTCGATGTTCTCCGCCTCCTGCAAGGTCGGAACGATAATCGCTGTTTCCATTGCACCTTGGAGCCGACGACGGGATTCGAACCCGTGACCTGCGGTTTACGAAACCGCTGCTCTACCAGCTGAGCTACGTCGGCTTGATCGGGCGGTGGCAAAGATTGCACCCGGCCTCGCCCCGGGCAAGGCGGAAGCCTAAGGCGGGAGCACAAATGTTTCGCCGATTTCGCGCAGCGCAATTCGTTCTGGCGCATGGGCCAGCGCTCGGGTGAAGCGTTCGATCGGCTCACGAAATGGCTCCACACTGAGTCGAAAAGTCTGATGATGCACCGGCATGATGTGTTGCGCGCCGGCCGCATCTGCCATCGCGATCGCCTGCTCGGGGGTGGCGTGTGCGCGAATCCATGGATCGTAGGCGCCGATACTCATAATCGCGAGAGCAAAGGGTCTGCCATCGCGCAACTTGGCAAACGCCTCTGTTATTGCAGTGTCTGCGCCGTAAATGATGCGCTTGTCGCCCCGTGAAATGATGTAGCTGTTGTAGCCGCGATGCTCGTCGTATTGCATGCGCGCGCCCCAGTGGTTCGGGCGAAAGGCGGTGACTTCTACTTCCAGTCCCCGCGGGTTGACCCGAACTGTCTTGTTCCAATCGAGTTCGATGATTTCCGAGAATTTTGTGCCTCGCAGAAGATCGCGCGTGCTGCGTGCAGTAATGACACTCGCCGACTTGGGAAAACGTTTCAGCGTCCATCGGTCGATATGGTCGAAATGTGCGTGCGAAAGTAAGACCAAGTCGATGGGGGGCAGTTCGGGAAACGCAAGTGCGGGTTCGGTGAGACGTTTGGGACCAAGCGTAAGAAATGGAAGCCGAATCCCGATACGCCTGGAAAAGACAGGATCGATAATGATCATCAGACCGAAAAAGTTGATCAGCACCGTCGAGTGGCCGAGCCAGGCCGCTGTGACTTCCTCGCTGCTCCACATCCCTGGAGTTGGCGTTGCGAAAGCGGGCACGATTGGTCGGCGCCTTTCCACGGTCCATTCGCGCCAGAGATGTGCGAGCCAATTCCGCCGCTGTATTCTGCGTCGGCTTCTTTCGCGCTCTGTCTCCATTTGGAACGATACGCAGAAAAATGCAGGGTGAATTCAAATCGTTGGCGCAATTCGGCTATTTGGTTACTCATTGCGCGTGAACAGATTGCAGGAAATCGTCGCCACAAAGAGCCGCGAAATCACGTCCGCCAGATCGCGCGTGAAGGACTTTCGAGCCGTCGCGGAAAGTCGAACGGATTTCCGCGATTTCCCCTCTGCTATTCAACGACGCGGTGAGCGACTGAAAATCATCGCCGAAACGAAAAAGGCGTCTCCCTCAGCCGGAGTGATTGCGGAGAAGTATGATCCAGTCGCAATTGCGAAACGCTTTGAAGCGAGCGGAGCTGACGCCGTCTCCGTCTTAACCGAGCGGAATTACTTTCTTGGCTCGATCGATGACTTGTGCACGGTGCGTGAAGAGATCGCGCTGCCTGTCCTGCGCAAGGACTTCATAGTCGACGAAGCGCAGATTTTGGAATCGGCTGCTACCAACGCAGACGCGATTTTGTTGATTGCAGCCGCGGTCAGTCCCGAGCGGCTGCGTTCGCTGCGTGAATGCGCGACCGCGAACCGGCTGAGCGCGCTGGTGGAGGTGCACACGTCAGATGAGCTCCAGATTGCGGTCGACGCCGGAGCCAAGATCATCGGCATCAACAATCGAGATCTGGTTACCTTCGAAGTTGATCTTGAGACAACCGAGAAATTGCTCCCCCACGTTCCGCCTGGCATCAGTATCGTCAGTGAAAGCGGGATCCGAAATTCCGAAGACGTCGCGAGAATGTCCGTTTTCCCCATTGACGCTCTTTTGATCGGCGAAGCGTTAATTCGGGCAGACGCGCTGGCGTTGTCGAAGATATTGGCGCGAAGTTGATTAGAGCCCGGCCCGGTTGAAGATCCTCCGCCATAATCGACGTAGAAGCCCAGCACCTGAATTCACGCCGGCGCTGCGGGCGACCAGCACCGGGCATTGCGAGCGATTCAGAATGCTGCGAGTAAGATCACCCATAATATAATGGCGCAGAGGCCCGCGCGCTCGCGACGAGCCCGAGACGATCACGTCATAGTCGCCTTCATCTACCTCTTTGAATACTTCGTCGACGACAAGGCCGTGCCTAAGGCGAATGTGAACCGTCACACCCAGTTTTTGAAAGGCCTCCCTCTGCGCAAACAAACTTCGTCCCAGGTCTGAGCCGGAGGCGAGTAGGGCATCCACATCACTTTCCATTCGGGCGAGGTTTACGAAGATCGCCGGTGGCTCCGGCATAACGTGCAACAAAGTTACTTCTGCATCCAGAGCAGCGGCGAGATTTGCAGTCAGCTTAACCGCTTCATCGATGTAGTGTTTGCCACCGGTGCAGACGAGGAACCTGGCCAGATGCTCGCATTTTCCAATCGCGACCATGACCGGCGGCTCTATTGTTTTGATCAATTCGTAAGTGCGTTGTGAGCGCCAAAACAAACCTCTCGATTCCTTGAGACGCGCCCCGATTACGACGAGGTCGTATTTCTTCGCAGACGTTTCGGACAAAATTTGCAGGATCGGCTCGCCCGAACCGACGACGATGCGTGGATCAACGCCAACATTGAGCAGAGCGGTGGCTTGTTTCTCGAGCGCTTGCCGTAATGCCCCTTCATCAACTGATTGTTCCGCTATGCCTAGCAGGGTTGTTCGCGCCTGCGTTGCGTTCGCCAGCAAACTGCCGACGTGGATGGCATTGTCGGAAGCCGGCGTGCCGTCGCTGCAAATCAGGATAATCATAGCTTGTGGCCGCTCAGCAGAGTGTAGATCACGATTGCGGCGCCGATCAGCGGTAGCGGCACGAACGCGAGTCGGATCTTTGGGCCGGCAAAATACTGCGTCGCGATAGCCCCAATTTGGGCGCCGATGGCGGCGCCGGTGTGCATAACCAGCGCGATCAAAATATCGACGTTGCCCTTAATGGCGTGAGTGAAGGTGCCGTAACCGGCGGAGATAATGATTTCGAAAAGGTCGGTGCCGACCGCAAGATGGGTCGGAATTCCGAGCACGTAAACCAGCGAGGGCATTCGAATGTAGCCCGCCCCACCACCCAAAAATCCGCTGAACAATCCGCCGATAAACGAAACCAGGACAATTATCCAAAACGAAATCGTTACCCCAGAGGTTGGAAGGTGGATCATCGGCCAAATGCGCAGCTGCTGGAGCGCCTTGGTCACGTGCATAAACGCCGACTGATCCGCTTTAATTGTTGCGGTGCCAGACCGTTTGCGAAGCTTGCTTCGGTTCGACTTGGCAAGCGTGCGCCAGCTCTCCCAAAGCATGAATGCGGAAATGCTTAAATAAGCTGCGATCGAGACGACGCTGACGATAAAGTTGACGTTGCCAGCGCGTTTCAGAGCCTGGATCAACTGTGCGCCGAGTTCCGCGCCGCCGATTGTTCCGATCGTCATAATGAGGCCGAGCCGAAGATCGACGTTGCCGAGCGCGCGATGACGCTTCGCCGCCACCACCGACTTACCGACAATGTGTGCCAGATCGGTTCCGACGGCGAAGTTCCAATCAAGTCCCATCGCGCGCAGGGCAGGACCGGCGATGAAGCTTCCGCCGACGCCAAAAAATCCGCCGAGGAGGCCGACGACGAATCCTGTGACTACCAGATAGATCGGATTGATGTGCGAATGGGAGATCGGAAAATACATCACTCGGAACGACCGCCCCGTAGGAGCCGCAAAAGACCGGTTGTGATCGCTTCCAGCAGGACGGCTTGTCCGAGGATTAGAAGAATCGCGACAACAGCATAAATACGAATGTGCTGCGTCTCGAGTTGCACCAACCGGGGGCCGAGAAAAAGCAGGACGCCGAAGAAGTAAGCCGTAACTAGCAGGCCATAAAGGACGAGTTCGACGACGAACGCGCGCAAGGTGCGGCGGGCTTCTCTTTTGCGCGTTGCGACCATGTACATGTCGTTCGCGTTCAATGTGAAAACTGGCTGCGCCGGACAAGAAAACAGAAAGCGATTGCGCGGCTTTTGATTCTTCCTAACCTTCGACGACATTTCCGAAGGCGAATATGGCGGACGTCGCAAATAAATATCCCGAAAACGTTGAGGGAAAGTTCTACGTCGATGACCAATGCATCGACTGTGATCTCTGCCGGGAAACCGCGCCTGCGAATTTCCGCCGCAACGATGACGGTGGCCATTCCTATGTCTATAAACAGCCGACCTTGCCGGAGGAAGAGGCTCTCTGTAAAGAGGCGATGGAAGGTTGTCCAGTCGAGGCCATTGGCAACGACGGCGCCTAGCCTGATAGCGCGGTCGCTAACCGCAGAGCGTGATGGCGGCAAAAAGAAAGCAACAGCGCTCGCGGAGTCCCGTCACGGCTATCGCGCTGACGATCGCGGGCTCGGATAGCAGCGCCGGAGCGGGCGCGCAAGCGGACCTGAAAACATTCGCAGGGCTCGGTGTTTACGGCGTAACCGCCATCACCTGCATCGTCGCAGAAACGCCCGGCAAAGTTTCGCAAATTCAGCCGGCTGATGCAGCAATCGTGCGTGAACAGATCATTTTGTTGCAAAAAAGTTTTCCGATCTCCGCAATCAAAACTGGGTTGCTTTGCAATACGCAGATCGTATCGGTCGTGGCAGAAACCCTTCGCCAGACAACCCGAAAAACGGGAACGCGAAATCTCGTCGTCGATCCGGTCATGATTGCAACGACCGGGCAGCCACTTCTGGACGGCGGCGCCATCGAAATTTATGAACGCGAACTTTTCCCGCTCGCGAGATTGATTACGCCGAATCTCGACGAATCATCGCGGTTGTTAGGCGACCCGATTGCCGACCTGCCGGCAATGCATCGTGCGGCGGCTGCGCTCGCAAAAAAATATGGGGCTGCGGTCCTATTAAAGGGCGGTCACCTGCGCGGAAGATTTGCGGTCGATGTTTTGCACGATGGAATTCGGGCGACAGAATTTTCCGCGCCGTTCGTCCCGGACGTTGCGACGCACGGAACGGGTTGTACGTATTCGGCCGCGATCACAGCGGAGCTGGCGAAGGGCGCCGACTTGTCGGAGGCGGTGAAATCCGGCAAGCAATTCGTTTCGGCTGCGATACGGCGGCGCTTCGTCTGGAATTCGAGCCGCGGGAGAATTTCCGCACTCAATCAGGGGCTGAAATTTCATCAGTCCTGATCGGCGGCGGGGTTTTCCGATTTGTTTTTGTCCTTTGCCCAAAGCTGCCGAGCCAAGGCGTCGCGCGCGGCCTCGATTTCGGCTGCTTGCTTGCTGCCTCCACTACCGCGACCGAGCGATCGCTCACCCCATCGCACTTCCACCACGAATGTTTTGGCGTGTTCAGGCCCGGTAGCGGAAATCATTTCATAGCTCGGCCCTTGCATGGCGATGCCTTGCAAAGTTTCCTGGAGCTGACCTTTGGGGTTTACATCAATTGGCCGATCGAGCACCTGGTCGAGGGCCTCGCGCGTTTGGCGCAAAATGAAATCGCGCGCGGTGGCAAAATCGCTATCGAGATAAATCGCGCCGATGATTGCCTCGAAGGCGTCCGCTAGTGTCGAGGTGCGTTCGCGTCCGCCGCTTGATTCCTCGCCTCGTCCCATAAGGAGATGACGCCCGAGATCGAGTCCCTGAGCGTGGGCTTTGAGCGCATCGCGCGAGACCAGGCGGGCCCGCAACTTAGTGAGTCGCCCCTCGCGTTCGCGCGGAAAATGTGAATAGAGGTACTCGGTGATAACAAGCTGGAGCACGGCATCCCCCAGAAACTCTAGCCGCTGATTATCTTGATGATGACGTTGTCTTTCGTGGCCGACGCTTGGATGCGTCAGCGCCTCCTGCAGGAATGCCGTTTGTCGAAATGTGTAGCCAAGACGTTGCTCGAGCGGGTGCACGTTAGCGCCGCTGAAAAACCGCGATCGATGCAATGACGTCAACTGCGCGCTGCAGGACCGCATCATGTAAATTTTCATCTGAATTGCGTCGCTGTTGACGCGCTTCCATCTCCGGGTTGGTCCCGGCAATTAATGCGGCTTCATTAAAGTGGGGCCGCTCCGTCTCAAAAACAAAAGCCGCAATCCCCCGCTGAGCGCTTAGTACAAAAATCTGCCGTTTCTGCGCGGGTGACATCTCCACCGGCAAATCGGGTTTCAACCCATCGGGAAAAAGGGAACGGCCGTCCGCGCCGACTACTTCTCCCACAGCTACGCGCAAAGCCTTTCCGCTAGCGAGGGAGAAATCTGAATATTCCACGGCACGACCGGCCGTCGCTTGTCCAATCAACAACGCCCGCGCATGTGACTTCAATGCTACCGCCATCGGCTCGGCTGCCCCGGCCGTTTCTCCGTCCACTAGCACCGTCATGAGTCCCTGGAAGGAGGGATCGCGATCATTGGTCAAAGTGTGATCCTGTCTGGCCGCGGTCTTATGGAGTGTCCAGAGCGTCTTTTCTTTCGGAACGAATCGCTTTGTCATCTCCGCTGCCACATCGAAATCGCTGTTCCAGGTTGAGGCACGCAAATCGATCACCATCGCGTCAATCTTCCCGGTCGCGAAACTTGCGAGCGCCTTGTCCAATTCCCGCAAGTTATCGGCGGTCAATGAGCCGATGCGGACATACCCAATATGATTATTGAGCACTTCGCTGTAGAATTGCGCGGGCACTTCTGTCGTTCCGCCATCCTTATTCGGCAAGAGAATGGCCCCGCCGTGCAGCCGCGCGAGCAAACCCTCCAGCGTCGCGCGATTGATCTCTTGGTCCTTCAGCGCATTCGGATCGATAAAATTTGATTTGAGCACCCGAATCGTTTCGTCGATCTCGGCGGGAGCGAGGGAATCGATCAACGTCTTCATCCCGGCGGAGGCGACCGGCTTTGGCGTCGGACTCGGCGTTTCCCCCGATGTTGGGTGACATACGAACGGGACCAGGGCTGCAGCGAGAATCGCTTTCTTTAACATGGGCGGACGCCGACTTTATTCGCGCTGCACCGGGAGAGCAATATCCCGGCGAAACTGTCGCCCTTCGAAATGAATCCGGTCGACTGCGGCATAGGCCTGCGCTCGCGCTCGATTGACAGTATCGGCCAATGCCGTCACTGCCAGAACGCGCCCCCCCGCTGATACAATCTCACCATTCTGACGTTTGGTTCCGGCGTGAAAGATATGAACGTCCGCCATATTCTCTGCATCTTGCAAACCTGAGATGGGCTTACCCGTTTCGTATTTCCCGGGATAACCGGCAGATGCCAGGACGACGGTGACCGACACGCGCTGGTCCAATTGGATGTCGAGATCCTGGAGTCGGCCGTCGATCGTCGCGTTTAATAGAGGCAAAAGATCTGTTCTGATCCTTGGTAGAATCACTTGAGTTTCGGGGTCGCCGAACCGGCAATTGAATTCGAGAACGTGCAATCCGGTCTCAGTAAGAATTAATCCAGGAAAAAGAAGGCCGCGAAATTCCGTGCCGCGTTTGGCCAATGCGACGAGAAGCGGACGCATGATTCGGACTGTGAATTCCTTTTCGCGGTCGGCATTCCAATTATCAGCCGGGCTGACCGCGCCCATCCCGCCCGTGTTCGGGCCGCAATCTCCGTCAAACGCGCGCTTATGATCGCGAGCGGTCCCGAGCATCCGAAAACTCTTTCCGCTCAACAACGCATGCACTGAGCATTCGCTGCCGTTCAGGCGTTCTTCGATTACGATGCGCTTTCCGGCATCGCCGAAAACTTGTTCGTTCATCATTGCGTGAATGGTTTGGTGCGCCGTTTCCTGGTCCTGCGCGATAATCACGCCTTTGCCCAGAGCCAGGCCATCAGCTTTAATTACCGCAGGCATCCCGATGTCATCGCAATAACGCAAAGCAGCGTCGCTCGATGAAAATGTGCGCGCTGCCGCCGTCGGAATTCCTTCCGCGCTCATGATTTCTTTGGCGAAGATTTTCGATGCCTCCAGTCGAGCCGCGGATTTGCTCGGACCGAAGACGCGGAGTCCTTCTGCTTCAAACAGGTCCACAATCCCGAGCGCGAGCGGATCGTCCGGACCGATCACGGTTAAATCGATTCGATTCTCTTTCGCAAAACGTGCCAGTTCCGGTAGATCATTTGCCGCGATTTGGATGTTTTCGGCAATGCTTTCAGTCCCTGCATTTCCGGGCGCGCAGAAAATTCTTTTGGCCTCGGTAGACTTCGCCAGTTTCCATGCCAGAGCGTGTTCCCGGCCGCCGCTGCCGATGACCATTATTCTCATCCACGCGACCGTGCTTCAGCGCGCGACGGATGGCAAGAATCAGCGCGATTCCCGAGGGGTGAGATAAATCCCGAGCTGTTCGGTGTGCCGAATAATGGTCAGCTTGCAGACTGCCCCAATCCGCTCACCGACGAGTTTCTTGTGCAAATCGTGAACGCTGCCGATCGGCTCGTCATTAAATGCGACAATAATGTCATTGGGATGAATCCGCGACTGTTCCGACGGACTCCCTTTCTCGACTGAAACAACCAGAACTCCGGTCTCAAGCGGTAGATGATAAAATCGCGCGACTCGGCGATGTAGCGGCACGGTTTGGCCGGCAATTCCGACATAGCCCCGCCGAATACGACCTTCCTTGATCAGCCAACCAGCTACGAGTTTCGCCGTGTTGCTGGCAATGGCAAAACAGATGCCTTGGGCTGGACGAATCATTGCCGTGTTTACACCAATGACTTCCCCAGCAGAATTGGCCAATGGTCCGCCGGAATTTCCCGGATTCAATGAAGCATCAGTCTGAATAATATTATCAATCAAGCGGCCGGATTGAGCATGCATCGACCGGCCCAATGCGCTGATCACACCCGTGGTAACGCTTGCTTGAAACCCGAGCGGGTTTCCAATGGCGATCGCTACCTGGCCGACGCGCAGTTTTTCAGAATCAGCGAGGCGGACATAAGGAAGCTGTGACCCATCAATCCGGATGACGGCGAGATCAGTGTCCGGGTCATCGCCAACCGACTTCGCCCGATACTCACGGCCGTCCGGCAGATTAACCACGAACTCTGAAGCGCCCTGGACCACGTGGCTGTTTGTCAGGATGAATCCATCGGGCGCAATGACAAATCCAGATCCGTTCCCACTCTGCGCGTTCTTCATTCGCGTTTCGATATTGACGACGGACGGAGCCACCAGATCAACCACGCTCACGACCGTGCGTGAATATTCATCCAGTAATGCGGCATCGGGGAAAGCAGCGCTGGTTGCGCTGCCGACGGCGGTCGGGTTGTGCTCCGGCCAACCCTGCGCGACTAAGGTATCAGAATGCTGTGTATCATCTCTATCGATCATACCATTAATTTAGGACCTGTAAGGCCAGTTGCAACCATCGCGATCCCATTGCAAACGAATCGCGGCACCGCTTTTACGGTGTGACAAGCTCGCATGCACCAGGCTGAGATACTCGTGTTTCTGCTCGCGCTGATGACGGCGCTGGTTGTCGTCTCACGCAAACTCCAGATTCCCTATCCCGTCCTGCTCGTGCTTGGGGGTTTGGCCATCAGTTTCATTCCGCACCTTCCTTCGCTCAGGCTGGAGCCCAATTTCGTCTTTTACTTCTGTCTGCCACCGCTCATTTTCCCAGCGGCGCTCTTTACCTCATGGCGCGATTTCCGTCGCAATCTGCGGCCGATTCTGCTCCTGGCCGTTGGCCTTGTTTTGTTCACGATGGCAGCAGTTGCAGCGGTTGCCCACGCAATTGTTCAGAACATCCCGTGGGCGGCAGCTTTCGCCCTCGGTGCCATCGTGTCCCCGCCTGACGCTATCGCCGCGACAGCAGTCATTCGCCGTTTGTCAGTGCCGCGCCGGATCGAAGCAATCGTGGAAGGAGAGAGTCTTGTTAATGATGCGACTGCGCTGGTCGCGTTGCAGTTTGCTATCGCGGCGGTGACGACGGGAAGCTTCTCACTCGGTTATGCGACAATCCAATTCGTATTCGTCGCGCTGGGCGGAATCGCGATTGGATTCGTCATCGGCTCCATTGTTCGATGGGTCCTAAAACACCTGGACGATCCTCCGGTACAGATTGCTCTCTCTTTGCTTACACCTTTTGTCGCGTATCTCTCGGCCGAGCGGCTGCATGTTTCCGGTGTCCTCGCTACGGTGACCGCGGGAATTTATCTCGGGTGGCACCTGCCGCTGATCGCGAAGGCGCGTTATCGCCTGCAAGCACAAGCGTTTTGGGAAATGATCGTCTTTCTTATCAACGGCTTCGTCTTCATGACCATCGG
>Ga0137376_10000634_pt1 | contig 17040 bp, 13 predicted proteins | sample SagtaG_23_FD_104814 | JGI IMG/M metagenome (GOLD analysis project Ga0137376, IMG submission 104814) | Vadose zone soil microbial communities from Sagehorn Ranch, Mendocino, California, USA - Sage2_L_20_16 metaG | ecosystem: Environmental > Terrestrial > Soil > Vadose zone | place: USA...
AAGCCCTTCAACCTGGGTCGCTCGGCCACGCACGAGATCGGGCATTGGCTGAACCTTCGCCACATCTGGGGTGACACCGAAGACTGCAGCGGCAGCGACTTCGTCGCGGACACTCCCAATGCGGCCGGCCCCAACTTCGGCAAGCCCAAGTTCCCGCACGTGAGCTGCAGCAACGGACCGAACGGCGACATGTTCATGAACTACATGGATTACGTCGACGATGACTCGATGTGCATGTTCACCACCCAGCAGGTGACCCGCATGCAGGCGGCCCTCGACGGTGCGCGGAGTCAGATCGGAACCTGAGGATCCGCAGTGAACGTCAAGGACCTGAGCGGGCACTGGATGCACTCCCACGAAGAAGACCGCGACGACGAGCTCGTGTTCCGCCCCGCGTCCCACCAGTTTCCTCGCGCGCGCGGGCGTACCGGCTTCGAGCTACGGCCGAATGGGACGCTGATCGAGCATGGGATTGGTCCGACCGACCAGCGTACACAGACGCCCGGTCGTTGGCGTCTCGACGGTGACACGCTGAAGCTGGGTGGGCAGACGATGAAGGTCGTCTCCGTCGCCCCTGACCGTCTCGTGCTTCGGAAATCCTAGCAAAAGCACGACCGCGAGTCGGTGCCGCCCGGAGTCACGAACGCTTCCCATTCATCCACGACAGATCGAACCCCAGGAGATAGAGAAGCAGCTGCGCGCCCAAGGCGTCGTGTTCTGCCGCGACGCCCCCCTTCTCGTCGACGACCGGAGACGACGGAGAGCGAGACACTTTGAGATCGACGGTCTCATCCGTACCCCCTGCCTTTCGTCTCGGACGGATGATGATGCGAGCCATCGCTCCGCCGTCTATCTACCTGGGAAGGGTGAAGAGGGCATTGAACGCGCGCCCCGCCTTGAGGAGCTGGGTCGGGGGATGGTTTTCGCCGGGTCGTAGTAGTCCGCGATCATCTCGGGCTTCTCGAAGACGCGCTCGAGTTGCTTGATCTGCTCGTCTTCGTCGTACCATTGGCGCGGAAACCCCGGTCGACGCGCCGTGCCACAGGCGGCCAGGGAAAGGGCGATGAGCACCGCCGTCGCAACACGGCGCATCCTCACGGAGCGACGACGGGTCGATCTGCCGTCCGGACTCCGAACATGCTCGCTTCCTCCCGCGGCCGATGGATGCATGAAAGGCGCCAGCCGGGCGTCGTCGAATCAGGTCGCGAACCGCGGCCGGCCGCCGTGACCGTGTCCAGTACGTCGGACAGGTCGTCCACCAGAGCGGACATCGGTTCGGTGCACCTCGACTATGTGGTCGATGGACCCGGGCCGTCAGACGCCTGTGCGCGGACTCCCGCCCGTCGCCTCCGGGCCCGGCGTTTGCTTGACGATGCCGCTTGGGGCGTACGGGATTTGATGACATTCCCGCCCGCGCTGAGGCTCAATGCCGCCCCGAAGAGCGCAAGGTACTGATCGAGGGTTCCGAAGGTCGCGTTGTAGCTCGTGACCAATCCGGAAAGGATCGGAAGAAACGTCTCCCTGCCGGGGGATGAGGAGGCCGTCCGTCGGCTCAAGAACAAGAGCGCGTGCCTGGGGGGCCGGCGCGCGCTCCGTTACCACAACCCGGCGACGGCCCTCCCGACCGCGGCCCGCGGGCGCCTGAAGGAGCTCGGCCCGGCTGTCGAAGGCGTGCAGGTCCTCCGTAAAATGCAGAAGTCTTTGTAGCCTGGCGCGCGTGCGCGACCGCTGCAGTCGCTAGACGGCACGGTTGCCAAGTGTGACTCGGCCGGGTGGCAGACAGAAAACTCTTGCTTTTTTCGCCCGCGACGGCGGATATTGCGCCAGCCCGGCATGAGCGAGAGACTCGACGCCTTCGCCCTTACCAGGATCCAGGAGGAGCGCGAGCTCTATCGCCAGGAACGGGATCTGTACCGGCGTCTCCTCGAGCTCGGCCGGCAGACGACGCTCGAGCCGCTGCTCCAGGAGGCGCTCAGCCTGATCGTCGAGGTCGTCGGGGCCCGCCAAGGCTACCTCGAGCTGCACAGTGCCGACGGCCGCAGCGCGGAGCCGCGCTGGTGGATCGCCCACGGATTCTCTCCGGATGCGATTTCGGAAGTGCGGTCGGCGATTTCCCGTGGGATCATCGCCATGGCGCTCGCCACCGGGCGAACCATCGTGACGTCGTCGGCCCTGCTCGATCCGCGCTTCCAGGCCCGTGACAGCGTGTTGCGAGGCCGGATCGAGGCGGTGCTCTGCGCGCCCATCGGTGACGGCGTTCCACGGGGCGTCGTCTATCTCCAGGGCTGCGAGGGCGGGCACGCCTTCACGGAGGAGGATCGCGGCCGCGCCGAGATCTTCGCCCGTCACCTCGCGTCGCTCGCCGACCAGCTGCTCCAGCGCGCTTCGACGTCGGACGCTGACCGCGACATGCGCCGGTTGCGCGAGTGCCTGCGGCTCGAAGGCCTGGTCGGTCGCAGCGCCGCGCTTATCGCCGTTCTCCGCCAGGCGGCGCTCTTGGCGCCGCTCGATGTCACTGTCCTTCTCACCGGCGAGTCGGGGACGGGGAAGAGCCAGATGGCGCGCATCATCCACGACAGTGGCCCGCGCGCCGGGCAACCCTTCGTCGACGTCAACTGCGCCTCGCTGCCGGAGACCCTCGTCGAAAGTGAGCTCTTCGGTGCGCTTCCCGGCGCCCACTCGACGGCAACGCGCCGGATCGAAGGCAAGCTCGCCGCCGCCGAACATGGGACCCTCTTCCTCGACGAGATCGGCGAGCTCGCGCCTTCGGCCCAGGCGAAGCTCCTGCAGCTCCTCCAGTCACGCCTCTACTACCCACTCGGCAGCTCGAAGCCGTTTCGGGCCGACGTCCGGGTCATGGCCGCGACCAACTCCGATATCGAGCGCGCGGTGGCCGAGCGCCGCTTCCGGGAGGATCTCTTCTACCGGTTGCAGGTCATGCCGCTTCGGATTCCTTCCCTCGCGGAGCGGCGGGACGATATCCCGACGCTCGCGTCGTTCTTCTGCGAGAGCGCGGCGAGTCGCCACCGACTCGGCCGGATGGAGCTGTCACCGAATGCTCTTCGCGCTACCGAGTCGGCAGAGTGGCCGGGTAACGCCCGCCAGCTCGCGAACGCCGTCGAGGCCGCCGTCATACGCGCCGCCGGTGAAGGACTGCGCCACGTGCAGGACACGCACATTTTCCCGGACCTCGTCACCCAACGCGAGGGGAGCGAGCGACAGGCGCTGACATTTCAAGAACAAACGCGACGTTTCCAGTCGGAGCTGCTCCGCCAGGCGCTCGAGGAGTCGAACTGGAATGTGACCGAGGCCGCCCAGCGCCTCGATCTTGCCCGGTCGCATGTCTACAACCTGATCCACATCTTCGGCCTCACTCGGAATCGCCGCTAGCGTCGCCTGGCATCGCGCTTGCTCGCGGGGACTTCATGACTCGTCCCCTGGAATTCCTGAGCGATGACGACGAAGTTCTATTGCGCAGCACGGGCATACAGCTTCGCTACAGCCCAGGCGACGCGATCATCAAGGCCGGGACCGCGGTGCCCGGGCTGTTCGTGGTCTGGCACGGACGCGTACGAATCGAGCTGAACGATCGCAGCGGGCAGGAAGCGCTCGCCTTCATCGAACCGGCGCATATCTTCGGGGAAGGCACGCTGCTGGGAGACGAACGCGCCCGCATCTCGATCGTTGCCGAGGACGAAGTGCGCGCCGACGTGATCGACGGTGTCGCCATCCGTGAACTCATAGCAGCGCGTCCGGACTTCGCGACGCGCCTTTTCCGCTCGGTCGCGAGCGCGCTCGTCGAGCGAATGTCACGGCTAGCCGAGAGGGCGGCCCCACCTTTCCCCTGACGACACCTCCCTGTCCAATCGAGAGGACGGCAGTCTCGTCAAGTGGACGGGACGGCCCCCTCCTTCCACGGGGCACGGACGCTCCGTGGGGCCTGGTGCTTGCAGACGAGCGTACCTTGGAGGGAACGATGGGCGTCTCCCCGAGCGGATCCGAGAAACGGCGTGTCATCATCCTGGGCGGCGGGATGGCCGCGCTTACGGCAGCGTTCGAGCTCACCAATGCCGACGGGTGGCGGGACTCGTTCGACGTGGTCGTCTACCAGATGGGCTGGAGGCTCGGAGGGAAGGGGGCGAGTAGCCGCAACGTCGCTCAGGCCAATCGCATCGAGGAGCATGGCCTCCATCTGTTCTTCGGCTTCTACGAGAATGCGTGCCGCCTGCTCCGCGACTGCTACGCAGAGCTCGGGAGGGTTCCCGGCACGCCGTTGGCCACCTGGACGGATGCGTTCAAGCGCCACGACTACGTGGTCTTCGAGGAGCTGATCGGCGGTGGCTGGTACCCGTGGGAGGTCACCTTCCCCCGGACGGAAGGGCTTCCGGGCGACGGGGGCGTCATCCCCACCCCTCCGCAATTCCTCGAGCTGCTGCTCGGCTGGCTCGCCGATCTCGTCGAGCGATCCAGGCACGCGCCGCTCCAGGCGGACCTCTATCGCTCCGTGCGTGACACGGTGCGTGCAGACGTCGCCCGCATCGCCGACAGTATAGGCGGGTGGCTCCGCAGTGTCCCCGACCACGCCGACGTCGCTCCTGTCGCGCAGGCCCTGAGAACGCCGGGGTTACCGGCGGCGACCCCGGAGGCCGCATCAACGTTCGTCCACGTCGCCCATGCGCTCGCCGAATCGGTGCGCGAGAATCCGACCCGGCGTCCCGACCTCGTGCACACTACCCTGCCCTGGCTCCTCAAGCGCTTTCGCGACTGGCTCGAGACGGCATTCGGCCCGGTACTCGATCGACATGCCGAGCTGCGCCATCTCTTCATCCTGCTCGACCTTGGCGTGGCGGCGAGCGTGGGAATGCTGCGCGACGACATCGTGCTGCCGCCCCACGACTGGTCGTCGATCGACCACCTCGACTTCCGCGCCTGGCTGCGCAAGCACGGGGCCGCCGAGCGCACCGTACACTCGACGCTCGTCAACACGCTTTACGGGCTCGTCTTCGCCGAGCACACCGACGTGGGCGCCGGGCTCGCCATGTATGACACGCTTCGCCTCTGCTTCACGTACAAGGGCAGCACCATCTGGAAGATGCAGGCCGGGATGGGCGAGACGGTTTTCGCGCCGCTGTACCAGGTGCTCAGGAAGCGCGGCGTGCGCTTCGAGTTTTTCCACCGCGTCGATGCGCTGCGCCTCGCGCCAGGCACGCGACGGATCGGTCGCATCGAGATGGCCCGCCAGGCGACGGTCAAGGGCGGCGGCGAGTACGATGCGCTGATCGACGTGGGCGGGCTGCCATGCTGGCCCGGAACGACCGACTATTACGACCGGCTCGAGGAGGCCGAGGCACTCAAGCGCGGCGGCTACGACCTCGAGGATTGGTGGGCGCCCTGGCCCGACGTGGAGCGCGTGACGGTCGAGGTGAATCCGCAGGACGTCGTCGTCCTCGGCATCTCGATCGGCATGTTCCCGTACATCTGCGCGGACCTGATGGGAGTCGATTCCCGCTTCCGCGCGATGGTCGAGAACCTGCAGACGACGCAGACGCGCGGGCTCCAGCTCTGGCTCGGAAGAGATCTCCGCGCGCTCGGATGGTCCGGCCCGCAGCCCGTCCTCGGCAATTACACGCTCCCCTACGACACCTGGGCCGACATGACGCATCTACTCGACCGCGAGCAATGGCCGGCCGCGAAGCGGCCGAAGAACCTCGCTTACGTCTGCGGCGACCTCCTCGACGACGAGCCGGTGCCTCCACGCTCGGACCATGGCTATCCCGAGCGCCAGCGGAATCGGGTCGGGCAGGAGTCACGCGACTGGCTCGAGAGCGCCGGGCCGGCCCTCTGGCCCGGCGCGGCTGCACCAAACGGCCGCTTCGACTGGCAGGTGCTCGTCGATCCGGAGGAGCGGCAGGGAGAGGCCCGCTTCGCGGCCCAGTACTGGCGCGCGACCGTGAACCCCTCGGAGCGCTACGTTCTCTCGGCCGCCGGGACGGCTCGCTACCGGCTCCGTGCGGGCGACAGCGGGTTCGAGAACCTGGTCCTCGCCGGCGATTGGACTCGGACGATCGTCAACGCCGGGTGCATCGAGGCCGCCACGATGTCTGGCATGCACGCCTCGCGGGCGATCTGCGGGCGACCGGCAACCGTCATCGGAGACGTGGAGGACTGACCATGGCCGACTTGCCCCGTTACGTCGAGACCCGCGGCAACGCGGTCCTGCGCCAGCCGCTCGCGCTTCAGAACTGCACCATGTACAGTTTCTTTCTCCACGCGGACGCCGACGCTCTCACGGAGTTCTGCGACGCGACGTTCAACCGCCCGTGCGGCCACGCCGTGGAGTACCGCGTGCTCGGCCCGCTCGTCATGGCCGTGTGCGCCGACACGCTGCGGGTGCGATCGCTTGATCCCGAGCACGCGAAGTGGGGCTGGGGTCCGGAGCGCGACTATAGCTTCTGGGTTCCTCTGGTCGACAGGCGCAGCCGCCGCCTCCGCTGGTTCCTGCCGTACGTCTTCGTCGACAGTGGCGCAGCGTGTGTCGGCGGCCGGGAAACCTACGGGTTCTTCAAGCAAACCGGCACTCTGACGCTCTCGCCGTCTCGGGACGACCCGGCCGAGCTCGCGGTCGACACCCTCCTCGTGGATCAAGCCGGGCCCCAGGCGCATGCCATCACCACCCGGCTCTATACCATCCGGCGCGTCGGCGGGGGTCCGCTGGCGTCGCTCGAAGCCACCTGGCACAGCGCCGAGGGCGCCGTCGAGACGCTCGTGAAGGCGGAGGGGGTCCGCCTCGCGGAGGTCTTCGCGAAGACGCTGTGGTACGGGCCCGGAATTTTCCTTGACCTCTTCGAGGGCTTTTTGCGACGATCCGTCCCGATGGTCCTCCTGAAGCAGTTCCGGGACGCGGCGCACGCGGAGCTGGCATCGCAGCAGCAGGTCGTCGAGGCTTCGTCGGTCCTGGAGGCATGGCACGGCGGTGGGCTGCTGCCCGAATACGAGCTCGCGATCCATGCCTGTGACAGCCATCCGCTGGTGGCCGACCTCGGGTTGAGAGTCGATCACCAGGCGGCGAACGGAGACCACATCGTTCGGCCTCAGCTCGCCTTCTGGAACCGAATCGACTTTCGTTTGGACCCCGGAAACGTCGTCTGGAGCGCACGCTAGGCAGCCGCTCGGTCGACGACGTTTCGGCGCCGGAGTGCATCGGCGCGTATCGGATTCGTGGGGTGCTCGGCAGAGGTCGCATGGGGGTCGTGTACGCTGCCGAGCATGCGGAGACGGGACGGCGCGTGGCGCTGAAGACCGTGCGTCTTGCGGCCGAGGGCGCCGTTCCGAGCCTTCGCCGCGAGATCCTGGCGCTCGGGCGCGTCGATCACCCCGGCGTCGTGAAAATCGTCGACGAAGGGCTGAGCGAGGGGATGCCGTGGTACGCGATGGAGCTGCTTCCGGGCCGGACGCTCCGCGAATACAACGACGACATCTGGGGCACGCAGCGTCCGGCGGGGATCTGCGAACCGCCGCACCTGCCGCGGACGCTCGCGCTCTATCGCCGGCTGTGCGCGCCCCTGTCCTTCCTCCATGGGCAGGGCTTCGTGCTCCGCGACCTGACGCCGGCGAACGTCGTCGTTCGACCGGACGGGACACCCGTGCTGGTGGACTTCGGCCTCGCCGCACAGCTGCGCGCGGTGGAAGGCCGCGACCGGCTTCACGTCGGCGGCTCGCTCGTCGGGACGTGCGCGTACATGGCACCCGAGCAGATATGCGGCGAGACCGGGGACGCGCGGGCGGATCTGTATTCGCTTGGTTGCATGCTCCACGAGAGCCTGACCGGTGAGCCGCCGTTCGCCGGCGGCTCGGCGGTCGACGTCTTGCAGCGTCACCTGGAGGACGTGCCGGTCCCTCTGTCGCAGCGAGGCATCGCGGTACCCGCGGAGCTCGACGCGCTCCTCCTGGGGCTGCTCGCGAAGCGGCCGTCCGACCGCATCGGCTATGCCAGCGATGTCGCGGCCGTGCTCGGCGAACTGGGCGGTGAGGCGGGGGACGGCGAGCTCGGGCTCCGTGCTCGTGGATACGTCTACCGCCCCCGCCTGGTCGGGCGTGCGCACTGGCTTCGAACGTTCGACGGCTTCCTGCGAAAACTCTGCGACGGAATAGGCGCCCTCGTCCTCCTCGGTGGCGAGAGCGGCGTCGGGAAGACCCGCCTGGCAAGCGAATTCGCCACGCGGGCACGCCGCGCTGGCGTGCGGGTGATCGTGGGCGATTGCGGTCTCGTCGGCGCGACGGGCGCGAGCGACGTCCACCAAACAGCAGCGGCTCTCCATCCATTCCGTTCCTTCCTCCAAGAGGTTGCCGACGTGTGCCGGGAGCTCGGTCCCGACGAGTCGGAGCATCTACTCGGCCCGCGCGGCGCGGTGCTGGCGGTCTACGAGGCCTCCCTGGCCTCGGTGCCGGGCCAGGCGCTCCACGCCGATCCGGTCACGCTCTCGGGGCCCGGTGCGCGTTACCGCGTCTTCACCGTCCTGCGCGAGACCATGGCCGCGCTCGCCGAGAAGGGCCCCGTGCTCCTGGTGCTCGACGATCTCCAGTGGGCAGACGAGCTCTCGCTCAGCTTCTTGCAGTCGCTCTCGTCGGACTTCCTCGCGGCGCACCCGATCCTCATCATCGGGGTCTATCGGAGCGACGAGGCAGGCGACCGTCTCCTCGACATCGTTCACGCGACGGGGGCGCATGCCATCACGCTCGACCGGCTGGCCCGGGAGGGCGTCGGGGCGATGATGAGCGACATGCTCGCACTGTCGCGGCCGCCGGCCGACCTTCTCGGTATCGTGGCGAGGGAGTCCGAGGGGATCCCCTTCTTCGTCGCCGAGTATCTGCGCGCCGCCGTGGACGAGGGTCTGCTCATTCGTGATCGGGCCGGACGGTGGCGACAGCCGAGCGCCGATGCGCCGCTCGATCGGCTCCCACTGCCCGGCACGCTCCAGGAGCTCTTGGAGCGCCGTCTCGCTCACCTTCCCGCGCCGACGACACCCTTCGTCGAGATGGCCGCCTGCCTCGGCCGCGAGTTCGATGCCGAGCTTCTCTTCGCGCTCGTGCGGGAAGACGTCGACGGGGCGATCGCGGTCCAGCAGCTCATCCAACGGTGCGTGCTCGAGGAGTCCGCCGGCGGGCGGTTCCGCTTCGTCCACGACAAATTGCGCGAGGCGACGTACGCCGTCATCCCGCCGGAGCAGCGACGCGAGCTCCACCGCCGTGCTGCGGTCATGCTCGAGGGGTGGCCTGGCGACACGCCGCGATCGTACCCACTGCTCGCACATCACTGGACCAGGGCTGCCGTGCCGGCGAAGGCCGTCGAGTACCTCGAGAAGGCCGGCGGGTGGGCTCTCGCGTCGGCGGCGTATCGCGATGCCGCGGACTTTTTTTCGCGTGCGCTGGAGCTCGATCCGTGCACTCCCCTGCTTCCCAGGTCGGGAGCGATGCTCCGCCGCGCACGCTGGGAGCGGCACCTCGGCGAAGCGCTGTGGGGGCTCGGTGACCTGGCGGGTGCGGCGCCCCACTTCGACGAGGCGGTGCGCTATCTCGAGCGGGGCGCGCCGCGCACGCGTCTAAGGTGGGCCGCGAGGTTCGCGGCCGAGGCGTTGCGCCAGTCCGTACACCTCGTGCTTCCGTCGCTGCGCCACGGGCGGAACGTCGACGACGCAGCCGCCTCGGGTGAGGCGGCCCTCGCCGCCGCGCGGCAGGCCCGACGCCATTATTTCGCAGGCGAGGCGCTCCCGACGCTCGCCAATGCGTTGGCCGCGACCAATCTCGCCGAGCGATCAGCCGTCGAGCTCCCGCTCGCCGAGACCTACTGGGAATTGGGATACGTCGCGGGGGTCTTCCGGATGCGACGGCTCGCGGAGGCCTATTTCCGCCGCGCCCACCGTTGCGCCGAAAGGACCCTCGATCCGGAAGGGGTAGCCGGCGCATTGCGCGCCGAAGCCGCCTACTGCGTCGGTATGGGCCGCTGGGAGCAGGCGCGCCGCGCGGGCGTCGCTGCTCTGGACCTCGCCGAGGCGCATCAAGACCCGCACGAGAAGGGGATGCTCCTCGCCGTCCTCGCGCACGCCGATTTCTGCACCGGGGATTTCGCACTCAACCGACAGCGCTCGATGGAGATCCTCGGTCTCGGACGGCGGCACGCCAACGCACAGTACGAGTCCTGGGGACTCTACACGATCGGACGCAACCATCTCGCCCGCGGGGAGCTCGATCACGCCGTCAAGTATTTCGAGGAGGCACGCGCAATCTTCCCGCACGTGTCGGACACCGGATCGCGCATTCTCTGCGACGGCCTTCTCGCCCTCGCCTGCGTGCGGCGAGGGGAGCTGGAGCGGGCGCAGGCCTTCTGCGAGTCGACGACGGCGCTCGTGCGCGATGTCATGCCGACGGTGTTCACGACCGGCCATGGGTATGCGGCGCTCGCTGAGGCGTGCCTCGGACTGTGGGACCACCGCCGGACCGAGCCCGATCGGCACAGGGCGTGGACGGCGTGCAGCCGTCTGTGGGGTTACGCGGTTCTCTTCCCGATCGGCCGGCCGGTGGCGCTCGTCCTCACCGCTCGCGCCCTATCGCTCGCCGGGCTCCGCCGTGCGCCCCGCTGGTTTGCGTTGCGCGGGCTCGCTGCAGCCGAGAAGCTCGCCATGCCCCTGGAGGCCGCGACGGCCCATGCGGAGCTGGCGTGGCTGGCGCCTGCCGGCTCTCCGAGGCGGGGCAAGCACAGAGACGAGGCGGTGCGTAGGTTCGCGGCGCTCGGGTGCGTGCAACCCCAGGTGGAAGCGGACACTTGCGGCGGACGGACGTCGTGGCGGAGTCGGCCGCAGCCTCACAGCGCACGCAAGGACGCCTGGGAGCCTGCGAACCAGTCGCAGTCCACCATCCCCTGAACGCCGGACACCCTCCCCCGGCTCGTGTGCTGCCAGAACGTCCAGCGGCTCCAGGCCACCGGCACCGCCGGCGCTGGAACGTCGTAGTGGGCAATCCAGAGGGGATACCGGGACCTTCCGCGTCACCGGCACGGACAGCGCGATCGAGCGCGCCGGGGCGCTCGCCCGCTTCGGTGGCGTTTTCATGGGAACGCTCTGGGACGTCTTCGTCCGCGCGAAGTTCTCGCAGTGATGTCCGCGTCGAGCGGCGCAGCCGGGTTGACGGAGCGGGTGGCTCATCCCGTTCATGGAGCTCGAGCAGTTCGTCGCGGGGCTCGGCTTCTTCAACGTCGCGTCGACGTGTGGCGCCGCCGATGCGACGGCGCTCGTCAACTGCATCTTCACGGACGGCCGGTGCTCCACCGAGCACCAGGTCTTCATCATCGATCCGCGCGCGCAGGATTCGCTGACGACCGCGGGTATCGCCGGCTCGTTCCCCTTCGTCGCGCCGTAGCGGTCCTCCGCCGGAAGCAATCAGGCACGATCGTCGATCGCGTTCAGCGGCCGACGTCCCGGGCCTGCCCCTGCGCACGCACCCACTCGAGATTGCGGCTCGCGTCCGGCTGACCTGGACTCAGCGCGAGCGTCTGCTCGAACTGCACCGCCGCCTCGTCGAGCTGCCCGGCCTTGGCGAGCACGACACCGAGCGCATTGTGTGCCTCGGGGGCGTTCGGCGCGAGCTCCACGAGGTGCCGGAAATGGACGACGGCCTCGGCGTAGCGCCGCTGCTGGGCGAGAGCGGTCCCGAGGTCGACGCGCAGCTGGGCGTTGTCGGGCTCGTCTCGGAGCTCTGCCGTCCATAGCTCGATGGCTGCATCGAGGTTACCCTCGTCACGGCGGATGGCCGCGAGATGGAGGCGTACGTAGAACGACCTCCAGCCGGCGCGCAGGGCCTTTTCGTAGGAGTCCGCCGCCGCGCGGCGGTCGCCTCGCTGCTCGAGGAGCAGGCCGAGCTGCTCTAGCGCGTACCCCGAGTCCGGTTTGATGCGCAGTGCTTCCTCGAGGTGCTGCTGCGCAGCCTCGAGGTCACCGCTGTCCAGCAATGCGTTGCCGAGCGTCTGGTGGGCGAAATAGTTCCGGTCGGTGACGGCGATGGCGTGCTCGGCCAGCCGCCGGCTGTTTTGCCAGGTGCCAATCTGCCTCCAGCTCAACGCGGCGGCAACGACCAACACGACTGCGCTGCCGACGACGGCGGCCGCCACCAGCCCCGGCCGGTGCGAGATGGCGTCGCGCAGTGCCCACGCGGCCATGACGTACACACCGATCATGGGCAGGTAGGTGAAGCGGTCGGCGTGCGGCTGCTCCCCCACCTGCAGCACGCCAATGACGGGCAGCAGCGCGACGAGATACCAGAGCCAGCCGACGAGGAGGTACGGCCGACGCCGCACCGCCGCAACGCACAGCAGCGTAATGGTCGCGAGCAGCACGGTACCGCCGACCGCGGGCGACAGGTAGTCGCCGACCCGCGTGCCCGGGATCATCCCCGGATGCGGATAGAAGAACGCCAGACGCACCGGCCACAACGTCTGGTACAGGTACGTGCAATAGGCCAGCGGGACGTTGACGATCCGCCACGCGGTCGACAGCTGATCGAGCGAACGCACGGCGTCCATCCCTTGCTGCGCAAACACCGTGAGTCCGGCGGCCGCGGCCGAGATGGCGAGGAGCGGCAGCTTCTCGACGACCAGCGGGTCCGGCGCCGACCGGACCCGCCCGAGCGGCCAGAGGTCGAGCAGCAGCAGCACGAAGGGGAGCGAGACGAGCATCGTCTTCGACATGAGGCCGGCGACGAATGCGGCGGCGACGACTGCGTAACGCGCCCTCGATGGCCGTCGTGCGAACGCGGCGTACGCGAGGAGCGTGAGCATCCAGAAGAGACCGCTCAGGACATCTTTGCGCTCGCTCATCCACGCGACCGACTCGACACGCAGTGGGTGGAGCGCAAAGAGCCCCGCCACCAGTGCACTGGGCCAGAGATCGCCAGTCAGCGCGCGGAGGGCCAGGAAGAGGAGGACGCCGTTGGCCGCGTGAATTGCGGCATTCACCAGGTGCTGCGGCCCCGGGTCCGCGCCGAAGACTGAGAAGTCGACCATGTGCGACAGCCACGTGAGCGGACGCCAGTCGACCTCGAACGACGACAGCGCCCACCAGACCCCACGCCAGCTGAGCCCGTCGCTGACGATCGGGCGGCGCACGAGCAAGTAGTCGTCGTCCAGGTTGAGGAACCCGAAGGCGCGTGTCTGGGCGTAGAGTGCCAGGACTGATGTCGCGAGGGCAGCGCCGATCGCGGCCACCGTCCACGCGTCGCGACGAGCCAAGCCCCCAGTAGGCGCCCGCTTCACATGAGAAACCGACTACTCGCCGACCGTCGCGAGCCACTCGACGAGGGGCACGGCGCGCCGCGCGCCCTTCACCAACCAGTCGACGAACGCGCGGGAGACGAGGAGATTGCGCGGCGGCTCCGGGAACGTGACGATGAGGCCCTTGCGCTTGAGGAGCTCCGCCCGCGGGTGCGCGGGATCGATGCCGCGCGGCACGCGCTGCAGCACGTCGTGCGAGCCGACGGTGAATCCGGCGCGTTCGAGCTTCCGGAGCAACGCCGTGAGCTCACCGCCCCGCCGCTCGTCGAGCACGGCTTCGCGGAAGCGCGCGAGCTGGTCCGGCTGCATCATGTACTGGCCCGCCGCGACGAAGCGTTCGCTCGCCCCGATGTGCACGTAGAGCGCCGCCGGCACCGCGGGGCCGTCGCCGGCACCGTCGATCGCGACGTAGCCGCCGATGTGCGTCTTGTACGGCGACTTGTCCTTCGCGAAGCGCACGTCGCGATGGATCCGGAAGACCTTCGGCGCACCGAGGGGATGATGCGGGAAGAGGCGGTCGAGTCGCTCGCGCACCTCGGCCAGGAGCCCCTTCATCGGCTCGAGCCAGCCCTCCTCGTACTGGCGACGGTGCGCGGCGAACCATTCGCGCCGCTGGTTGCGCGCGAGCGCGCGGAAGAACCGCCCTTCGCGGTCGGCGAAGCCCTCGAAGCGGTCCATCGTCGTACGCGTCCCCTTCGTCATCGGCCCGCCCATACGTCGGGCCGAACGCTGGAGCAAACCCCGTCCGACGCTGGCCGCGGAATCCGTCCGGCCAACAGCCTACGCGACCAGGTTCCTCGCACCCGGCGCGTGGCCGCGGGTCGATACACCGGCACGCCGTGCCGCGGCGACGAACGGACGCGCGATCAGCTCGGGCAGCGTCCGGACCGCATCGCCGTGAACCGTCGGCGCGCCGATCTGGATCGCGTGCTGCGGGACGTCGAGTCGGATCGTGCGATGGAGGTAGTCCGGCCAGGAGAAGATCGTCGACCAGTTCGAATCCGTCTCGTCCTCGACGACCGAATGGTGAATGCCATGCAGGCGGGGCGTCATCAGCACGCGGCAGAGGCGGCGCTCGAGCGCGATCGGCAGCGCGACGTTCGAGTGGTGGAACAGGATCGCGACGAGCGTCGTGAGCTGCCAGGCCGACAGCGACAGCGGCCCCGCGCCGACACAGTCCTCTTGTAATGCGCCCGACGGCACCGAGAGCACCATCTCGGCGAAGTGAAAGCGCAGCGCCGTCGACGCGGACAGGTCGCGGTCCGCGTGGTGCACCTCGTGCACGCGCCACAGGAACGGCACCTTGTGCGTCAAGACGTGCCAGACGAAGAGCGTGTAGTCGAGGAGCACGACCGCCGCCGCGACCTCGAACCACGGCGACAGCCCGAGCCACTTCACGACCCCCAGCCGCCGGCTCTCGACGACCGCCGTCAGGCGCTGCGTCACGGGTCGCTCGGTGAGCTGGATCGCGATGGCGCTGAGCGCCGCCAGCGCGAGGTTGCGCAGGTTCCGTCGCCGCGGGTTCTCGGTCCAGCGCCGGAGCGGACGCTGCCGCTCGAGCCAGAGGAGGCCGGCGAACGTGCCGAGACCGAGCACGACGTTCAGCCAGGCCGGAAGCGGCCGCCAGAGAACCGTCACGCGGCGGCCAGCGTCGGCGTACAGCATATCACCGACGCATGCGGCACCGCGCGACGCCCCGCCATCCCCGGTCGTCTACTGGCTGTTCCGCTCGAGGAACGCGGCGAGCGGCGCCACGACGTTGTTGTTCGCGTCGTCCTCGGCGGTGACGATGTCGACGTGCGAGAATCCCTCGCTGATGTACACCTCGAAGCCGCCCGGCACGCCGCCGAAAGTCGGGAAGGCCGGATTCGGGGTCGTCGCGTCGACGACGCGCGGCGTGCCGTCGCAGCCCGGCGCCGTGCACGCACCAATGCTCTGGGCGAACGGCACGTAGCCCCCGGGCACGGTCACGAGGCCGTTGCTCGCACCGAACGCGATGACCGGAATGTTCACATTCGGGGCCTGCGTCAGGTTCTCGATGTCGCGCCGGCCGCGCCCGACCGACAGCGGGGTGGAGTCCAGATTGATCGCCTGGCCGCAGTCGCCGTTCGCCGCGCACGAGGCGCCGACGTTCCCCGCGCTGCACGTGCCGCCCGTGCAGATCCCGGCGACGCTCGTCACGCCGAGCCCGCCGCTCGGATAGTACCAGTCGGTGAAGTTCGTCCCGCCGGCGTAGAAGCTCGGCATCAGGCGGTCGAAGCGGGTGACCTCCTTCTCCTGCCCCCAGACGCTGGCGGGCAACGACGTCGGCGGCGGACCGTTGTTCGGCGTGGCGGACGGCGGCAAGGGCTCGGTGATGTCGAGCCACGTGTGCAACCCACCGACCACGGGGCCCGGCGCCCCGACCGACGTCGCCACGAAGAACGCGAAGGCCGCCACGGGTCCGTCGTCGTCGATGAACGCCGCGATGCCCGCCTCGACGGTCGACGGGGGGAAGAGCGCCTGGTTGTTCAGGATCGCGAGGTCCGGCACCTTGGCGACGGCACGGTTGCCGGGCGCGCCCTGATCGACGCCGAGCACCTGCTCGCCGCCGTCCGGATCCGTCGCGCCCTGGATGCCGGCCACCTCGACCGAGGCGAGGATGCGCGGGTTCAGCACGGCCGACGTGGAGTAGGCGGTCGTCGCGAGCGTGCATTTCGGCGGCACCTGCCCGGCGCACGTCGTGGCCTCGTCGGCCATCGTGCAGGCGGTCGTCCCGTCGACGCAGCGGCCGGCGTTGTCGCGCACGGCGCCGTACAGGCCGCCGTCGAACTTGGCGATGATGCGGTCGAGCGTGTCGGCGGTGAGCGGCGGACCGGCCGTCGACGCGCCGGGCCCCTCGAGGAGCACGAGGCCGCGAAGCTTCGCGTAGCCGGGCGCCGGCGGCCCGGCGCCGATGAGATCGAAGTCGGTCGCGGCGTAGCGCGCGGTGAAGCCCGTGCCCGCCGAGTGACCGCCGAGGAAGACGTTGTGGTTCCGGACTGCGGCGTCGGCCGCCTGCACGACGGCGTCGATGTCGCGCGAGAAGACGAGACCCGTCCACTCCGCCATGAACGGGACATCCGCCTGCGCGTCGTAGAAGACCGCCCGCCGGTTCGGTCCCGCGACGAGGGCGGGATGGAGGGGCAAACCGAGCTCGCCGCCGTACAGCCAGTCGAGGGCGACCTGCCCCGAGAGGAACTCCTCGGCGACGTCGAGCCCGGCACGATCCTCGAGCTGGTGACCACGGCGGTCGAACGCCCACACCTCGAGCGCGAGACCGTCGCTCCGCGCCCGGGTGATCAGGTTCTCGGCGAGGATCCTGAAGCTCGAGGCGCCGCCCTCGAAGCCCGGCACGAGGATCAGGATCGCGTCGGGCGTGCCGCCGGGGCGGTTGAGCGCGTAGCGCGTGTACGTGGCCTGGTTCAGGCTGAACGCGGAGCCGCCGAACTGCGTCGGCAGCTTCGCGTTCGTCACGGTGACGCCCGGGCTGCCCGGCGTGTGCAGCGGCGCCGCGGCGCTCGGGATCGAGACGGTCGTCTGCTCGACACGCGGGCAGGTGCAGTCGCTGCCACAGAGCCCTGGGCACGCGGCATCATCGGTGCCGTCGCACTGCTCGGTCCCGTTGGCGACGCCATCGCCGCAGGCGGGGAGGCACGCGTTGGTGGCGTCGCCGCTGCAGGCGTCGGCCACGAAGTGGGACG
>Ga0137376_10000645_pt1 | contig 16984 bp, 15 predicted proteins | sample SagtaG_23_FD_104814 | JGI IMG/M metagenome (GOLD analysis project Ga0137376, IMG submission 104814) | Vadose zone soil microbial communities from Sagehorn Ranch, Mendocino, California, USA - Sage2_L_20_16 metaG | ecosystem: Environmental > Terrestrial > Soil > Vadose zone | place: USA...
TGCCGTTGAATCTGATCCAAGTTCAAAGCTACACGGCAACGAAGGCCGGAGCAGCGTTGCTTCCTTTCATCCTGATCATATTCTTTTTGTCGCGCTGGTCGGGTGGGCTCGTGTTGCGTTACGGAGCAAAGCGTCCGCTTGTCATCGGTCCGGTGATCGCCGCTATGGGCTTCGCTCTTTTCGCAGTGCCTGGCGTCAGAGCAAATTACTGGACCGAGTTTTTTCCAGCCACCGTCGTACTTGGCTTGGGGATGGCGGTAAGCGTCGCGCCCCTAACGACCACGGTCATGAACGCGGTCCCGGAAAATCGAGTTGGGATTGCCTCAGGAATAAACAATGCCATCTCGCGCGCGGCCGGATTGTTGGCGGTCGCGGTATTCGGTATCCTGATGCTGCAGGTATTTAATCGGTCGCTCGATGCGCGTTTATCCAATGTCGAATTGCCAGCAAACATCAAACATTCCCTGGACGATCAACGAACTAAACTGGCAGGGGTAGCGTTTCCGGAGGAAACTCCGCTGCCGCTGCGTGAAACTCTCAGGCAGGCGATAAACGAGTCCTTCGTGCAAGGTTTTCGCAGCGTCATGGTCTTGGGCGCTGTCCTGGCCCTGGCGAGCGGCATCATATCCTGGGTGCTCATTAGTGACCGCGAGCCTTCTCAGGATCGAAAGAATTAACCCAACTGTTATTCGTCAGGCTCGATTGCGGAGTTATCCTTGGTGATCTTGGATACGATCAAGAAATAACGACACGATCATGAACGAAATTACAGTCAGTTCGAAACAAAATCTGCAAAACGAGATCAAGTATTCTGACAAAACGGCATCGCTGATCGGGGACGAACCGGTCGAGGCAGGTGGTGATGGCGCCGGGCCGGACCCCTATACGCTTTTGCTATCAGCTTTAGGGACGTGTACTTCGATTACTCTCAAGCTGTATGCACGTCAAAAAGGCTGGCCCCTCGAGCGTGTTATTGTTCATCTTCGCCAGGAACGCGTCCACTCGACTGATTCGGCGGATTGCGGAACGCGGTCGGACTGTTACGTCCACAAAATCCAACGCAGCCTGGTGCTCGAGGGCAATTTGAACGAGGAGCAGCGTGCCCGCTTGAGAGAAATCGCTTCGCGATGTCCAGTTCACAAGACGCTCACGTCGAAAATTGTGATCGAGGATCTTTAGGTCGCAAATTCGTGAGATCGCTGATTTTCGGGTCGATTCTTTGCCTGGAGTTTGCGCAGAGCGCACTCGCGGGAGTAGCGCCGAAAGAGTTGCGACATGTCGTGGTTGTTGTTTGGGACGGAATGCGTCCGGACTTCGTGACGCCAGAAAACACGCCGGCGTTATGGAAACTGGCTCAGGAAGGAGTGACTTTCCGAAATAATCATGCGGTTTATCCCTCGGCCACGCATGTCAACGGGGCGGCCCTGCTGACCGGAGTTTATCCCGACCACAGCGGATTAGCGGTTAACTATGATTATCGGCCGGACATAGACGACAAAAAATTCGTCTCAACGGAACAACCTGCGGTGGTGCGAAAGGGCGACGAAATATCTGGCGGAAAATACCTCGCGGTGCCGACGATTGCCGAACTGGTGCGAGCATCGGGCGGGCGCACCGTTATCGCCGGAGCTAAGACGGTAACATTTCTTCTCGATCGGCAGCTCGATCGAGGAGAAACCAGACAGAGCGTGAACTTGTTCGCCGGTGAATCACTCCCGAGCGATGCGATAAGGCCCATTCTTGCCGCGCTCGGTTCTTTCCCCTCTGGGCATGTGCAACAGGATATCTGGACGACAAGAGCTCTGACCGATTTTCTCTGGAAAGACGGCGTGCCGGCTTTTTCGGTGCTTTGGCTGGGCGAACCCGACCTTACGCAACACGAATCGGCGCCTGGGGCGCCACCCGCTTTGGCCGCGATCAAGTCCGCGGACGATAACCTTGTCGCAGTTGTTGCGGCCCTGGATCGACAAAAAATACGCGCCACTACCGACATATTTGTCGTGTCCGATCATGGGTTCTCCACGATCGAACACTCGGTCGATTTTAGGAAGATCCTGAACGAAGCCGGTTTCACTGCAATGACTCAGTTCACGAGCGAACCGAAGAAAGGAGATATCATACTGGTCGGCAACGGCGGGACGGTTCTGTTTTACGTCATTGGGCACGACTCGACCGTGACACATCGCCTTGTCGAATTTCTGCAGCAATCGGATTTCGCGGGAGTCATTTTCACAAAAGAGTCGATCTCGGGGACGTTTGGCTTCGACAAAGCAAAAATCGACAATGAGCACGTTCCGGATGTGGAGATAGCTTTCCGCTGGAACGATTCGAAGAATCAGTTTGGCGTTGCGGGAATGATCGACGGCGATTGGAATCGACAAGCAGGAAAGGGGACGCATGCCACGCTTAGTCGGTTTGACATGCACAACACATTGATTGCAGCCGGCCCGGATTTTCGCCGCGGCCAGAGAGATGAATCGCCAAGTGGCAATGTCGATCTCACGCCAACAATCTTGCGCATCCTTGGAATTGCGGCGCCGCCAAAAATGGATGGCCGTGTTTTGTCGGAAGCACTGGTCAATTCCCCTAATCAAAAGTTGAAGACGGAATCGGAAACAATCGAAGCGAAGCGCGAGTTGCCTACGGGAAATTGGCGTCAATCAATCCGGATCTCGCGCGTTGGGTCGACGACCTATCTCGACGAAGGCAACGGCAGTTTCGTGCCGAAGTAGGTAGGTAGGGACGGCGCGCTGCGCCGTCCGCGGACATGGCGGCGCGATGTCCCTACCAGGAAATTGGCGGCCAAGATGGCGCCTTACAATTATTTCGCGTGCGGATTGCCTTTCGGCACGGGAAGAAACGCGTTGGCAAACACGTAATCGGCCACGCGACGGCCCTGCGCAATAGCTTCGGTCTTGTCGAACGACCAGTGAATCCCAAGATAAATTCGGCTCTGTCCATTTTCCTCTTCCGCCTGGGAAAGCGAAGAGAAGCTACGTGTGATAACTGGTCGCACATTGCCGCCGTTGTCGCGGGTCACGCCATTGAACTCGTCGGATGTGAAAGTGAAGGCGATTTGATCTGTTTGATAAAACTTGCGTAAGGTTTCAAAGAGCGCACCGCCGAATCCACCATGGCCGGAGGGATATGACGGGAACGGCGGGGTAAAATTAGGGCCGTTAAGATTGCTGGCTGGCGCGCCCAGTGGAGAAAAAGTTGGATCGCCGGCAGTGGCGGGATTGCCGTCACCCGCTCCGGTCGGCCCGGCGCCGATGTCCGACTCGCGGATACCGGTGACCGGTCGCCAATATTGATAATAGTACTTGGATTCCCAAATCGCGATGCCGGCGTCAGCCATTGCTACGTTGACGAGGGCCAGGAGGCGTGCCAGCTCAGCCGGGTTCGCGCTCGTGCCCATCTGATCGGCGATCTGCATCGTAATCTGGTTGTATAAGCGTGGCGGCGCGCAAAGACTTGGAGTTCCGTCGTAGGCCCAGAAGATGCCGATCTGAGTTTGTTCGGCTGTGCGCGTGGTCGGAGTTGTGACACCGTCGCCGCCGACTGACTTCACTTCGTTAAAAGCCGTGGCGTATTCTAGGCTGTTGATGGCGGGTGGAAGCGGAGCGCGGAACTGTTTCGAATATTGCAATACGAATGGGGTCACTTGACCCCAGTACGCGCCCAGCGCCAATGGGTGCTTACTGATCGGATCCTGGCGCCATTTGCCCGGATCGTTACTTGTGATGAACTCCATGCCGACATGCGGTTCGGCCTGCTGCGAACCGTCATTTGCTCGCAGCGCAAGAATGGTAGAGGCAGCGAGGTGTCCAAGGGCGATGCCGTCCGCTTTGGGACGATTGTTCGGAATCTGGCTGAGTTCGTTAGCCAACTGTTGATTAAAGGTTGCTTGCTGGGAGGGAAAGAGCGCATCCAACGTCTCGCACGCTGCTTGGGCAATTGCGCACTCCATCGAAGCATCCTGCCGCGCTCGGCCGAGCCCGATATAACTTTGGCAGCTGCCGTCAATTGCGTTTACTGTCTCGAAAACGGCGATGTGGACAATCGCCATCGCACGGCTTGCGCGGACTGGCCCTAATTGTTCTCCGAAAATCCGGTTCTCGCCAAGTGCGACAGGTGTATGATCAAGACCGCTGGCGTTGATTGCAATCTCGTTCCAATGGCGAATGCGGTTTGCCGGACCAGTTCCATTCGGTCCTGGGTGAGTGGAAGTTTTGGGAATGTGGAGGGCCGGCTGATAGCGAGGGCCCCACGCGTCATTGAGACTGCGAAATCCGGTCTGTGCCCCGGCGAAACAAACAAGAGTTAATCCAAAAAGAGTGACTGCCGATAAGAGTGATTTTCGACGATGTTTTTTCACGATAAAGGCTCGCTTTTATAGTATATAGAGGGGGCGTTGACGAGTTAAATTGCAGCTTCTTCTGGGCCAGGAGTCCAGTGGCGGAGACCGAATGTTGACATTGGCGACCCCCTAATTAGCCTCGGCATCGTGCTTCGCTGCGCCGGCCGGATCGCCACGATTATCGCGCTTTGCTGCGCGATCGGGTTGCATTGGATTGCCCTGCAGTCCGTGGCGTGGACCACGATGCTGGTCGAGTATTCGAAGCGGGCCCCACTGCGTGAAGCCATCGCTCAAACTTTTGACGGCTCCCATCCCTGCGCGCTTTGCCATGTCGTGACTACGGGAAAGAAATCGGAAAAGAAATCCGATCTTCAAAGTCCGACACCCAAGATCGACATAATTTGTTTAGCACGCGTGGTTCGCGTTCTGCCAACATTTGTGCCGTTCGGATACGAAGCGATAGACTATTCGTTTTCTATCATCGGACATACTCCGCCGGTTCCACCGCCACGCTGCTCCTGAGTTAGTTGGCGACTGAATCGACCGTGCCGTACGTGTGTACGCTGTTGCGGTCTCATCGCACATTAACCCTGTCGCGTTAAATCGCGGCGCTGTTCTCATTTCCTGGAGGAGCCGAATGAAAATTCTCCGTTCGTTTGTTCGTCGAGTTTTGTCGCGGGGCGATTTACCAATCGTCCGTGCGATCTGTGCGTTTGCTATGGAGTCCCGCACATGAAACACAGCTTTTGCCATCTTATTCTTCTGCCAATCAGTAGAGCGGCTCTTACTGCTGTCACAGTCTCTCTCATCATGATGTTGCTAGTGCCCAAAACAATCTCGGCCCATGGTTTTGCCGGAAGCAGATTTTTCCCGGCCACGCTCTCAACCGACGATCCATTTGTCGCTGATGAGTTTTCGCTGCCAACGGTTTCCAGCATTGTCACGCCGGACGATGGCGGCACGCGTGATACAGAGGTTTCTTCCGACATCGCTTTGCGTATCACGCCGAAATGGGACATCGAGTTTGGCGAGACGTTCATCATGCTCAACCCTTCACAGGGCAAGGCGGTGAATGGCTTTAGTTCTCTTTCCATCGGTTCGAAATATGAATTCTTTGAAAATGACGGGCATGAAGCAGTGGTCTCCCTCGGCCTAGACGTCGATGTCGGGGGCACGGGAAGCAAGGAGGTGGGAGCGGACACCTTCACCACATGGACACCAGGGCTGTTCTTCGGCAAAGGCTTGGGAGATCTACCCCAAGAATTGTCATTGCTCAGGCCAATTGCGGTCACTGGCCTCATCGGTATCGCTATACCGAGCAGCGCGCGGACGGACGGATCACCAAACCCCGCTGTGTTGCAATGGGGGTTTGCGGTCGAATACAGCCTTATTTACTTGCAGGAGCAGGTCAGAGACATCGGGCTGCGCGCGCCATTCGACCGCTTGATTCCGCTGGTCGAGGTTTCCCTTAGTGATCCACTCAACCGCGGGCAGAGCGGGCTAATTACCGGCACCGTCAATCCCGGCATCATTTGGTCTGGCAAATACTTCCAAGTCGGCGCCGAAGGGGTGATTCCCATCAACTCGCGCACTGGCAATGAGATAGGCTTCATTGCGCAGCTGCACTTCTACCTCGACGATCTTTTCCCCCATAGCATAGGCCGCCCGCTCTTCGGAGGAAGCAAATGAAACGTATCATCCTCAGCTTCTTTCTAATTGTTCTGGTCGGCTCAGCCCGGCTTGAAGCGCATGCTTTTCTCAAAGATGCGGAACCGGGCGTGGGCAGCACGGCACAGACATCGCCTAACGAGGTTAAGATCCGGTTTACGGAAAATATCGAACCCGCCTTCAGCAGCATCCAGGTTTTCGATGCATCCAACAGACAAGTGGACAAAGGCGATGTGCATCTGGATCGCTCCGACCACGCGCTGCTACACGTATCTCTGCCGCGGCTCGGAGCGGGGACTTACAAAGTCGTCTGGCGCGTGGTTTCTGTCGATACACACGTGACGAACGGGAGCTTCACGTTCCGGATCGTCCGTTAGGGCGCAACTTAGAGGGAAGCGTTTCATGCTTGTGGCCTGGCTTATCATCGCTCGCAGTGCGCAGATCGCGGCATCGATTCTGATCGCGGGAATCTTTGCGTTCGAGGTAGTCATGCTCGGACCGGTCCGCCGGGCCGGGAGCGACGATTTGAACGAGCTCGAACGGCAATTCTCACAGCTGGCCCTTTGGAGTCTACTCGTGGCTCTCCTTTCCGCTCTGCTCTGGATTGGTCTGGAAGTTACGAGCATGAGCGGATTGTCGTTTGCGAAGGCGTTTTCCGGCACAGCATGGCGGACATTGTTGTTTGAAACGGAATTTGGTCGCGTCTGGCAGGTTCGTCTTGGCCTGAGCGCAGTGACGTTTGCGCTCGCCGCATTTACACTGACGCAAGACCAGATGCGACGGGGGCTTCTCCTAGTTCTCTGGCTGCTCAGCGTCGTTCTGCTCGTCTCGCTCGCCTGGATTAGCCACGCTGCGGCTGCCAGAGTGCAACCGCTCGGTCTGTTGGGCGATCCGCTTCATCATTGCGCCGCGGGCGCTTGGATCGGTGGATTGGTGCCAGTGGTAATTTTTCTAACCAGCGCTCGTACATCGTTTACGTTAGCCGAATGCGCTGCGCCCGTGCTCAAGCGCTTTTCCACGCTCAGCCTGAGTTGTGTGAGCATCCTTGCCGGCAGCGGTATTTCCAATAGTTGGTTGCTGGTCGGTTCGATTCCCGCGCTTTTCACGACCCGTTATGGTTGGCTCCTGCTTTTTAAGCTTACGCTCTTCGGCATTCTGGTGGGCTGCGGCGTTCGCAACCGGTTCGTCATTAAAACGAAGCTGCTCAACGCTCCGGCCAGCTCGGATTTGCTGACTCAACTGCGCCGAAATGTGATATGGGAGGCCTGCCTCGGCCTAGCCGTCATGATAATCGTTGCGTGTTTAGGCGTCATGCCTCCCGCGCGACATCGGTGAACGACAAGGCAAGCCAAGATGAAGAAAATCCCGATCATTTATCCGACAGTATTTCATTTCACTCTTAGTTCTTGGCGCGAGCTCCTCAGCCACGCACGTAATCATATCCAAAATGCGCCATCACTTCGGGCACTTTGTCGAGATGGCGATTGATCTCCGCCAGGTCCTCTTTGGAAAGCAACGCGATCTGTTTCTGGTTGTAGTTCACGATTGGCTGACGGATGTGACCATCCAGGGAATGCACCGCCACATCTTTGCGAATATCGATATCGTCCAGCTCCGGAATGAAATTGATTATCTTCTTCCGGCACGACTCTGGTTGATCAGAAAGTTCTTCGTAGTTCAAGTTGATCGCGTGATGAAGTGTTTTTTCGTTGCGCATCTGCTGCTGCGCGCAACGAATCCAATGTTGGATGCAACGCTCGATCGATAGTTTAGCGCGGCGGCGGATGCCTTCCGCCACCGCGTATGGATTGCGCTGCATGAGGATAAAAAAGCTATCTTCGAAATGTTTCTGCAGCATCGAAGCCCGGAAGATATTGGGCGGCGATTTCTCCAGCAACACACGTGGAGTTGCGGTCTGGAACTTCGGATTGCGTGCCCAGTGCTCTCGCCATATCCGCTTAATCGTGGACCATTGGTAACGCGATTCGTCCTGAAGAATCGGAGCCTGTTCGCTCCAGATGCGCCGACATTTCAGCCTCCCCGGGCTCGGCATGTAGTCTTTAACGAATTTCTGGCCATTCACTTGTTGATCTGGTCCGCCCGGTGCGGGCAGTCCAACCGCATTCCGACACCTGCTCAGCACGCGTTCCAGTAAGGTTGAGCCGCTGTTGTTCATGCAGATGATAAACAGAAACTTCTCGATGCGATCCGACGGGGCTGGCTCGCCGTGCTTGCCCGAGTCGTCCTTGACTGCATTCGCAAAGGGCATGGTGGAGTATGTCTATCGTGAGGAAGTGCGACGTCAAACCGTTAGCCGCGATCGACGCAGTCCCTCAGGTCGCAGCCGATGGGCCGACCACCCTCTCAAAAGAAGCAACTTTGGACGGGCATTCGGGTTTAGCTGAACAGTGTTAGAATTTTGGCAGCAGGCTATTTCCAAAATCTGGCGCGCAGCAAATGGGCACGCAGTGGAACAAATAAGCCGACAGCGGCATCAAAGCGAGCCAATGCACAGCTGGTCGCAGGCTCAGATATTACTTACGAACCAGGTGAAGTCGCTCATAAGGGGCTGAACTACAAGGCGAAGCGCAATCCGTCATGTTTGGCGAGCAGCGATTTTGTGGGTCTTGGTACAAATACTGGTGTAGCAGGCAAGCAAGTGCACCTGACGGGAAAAATATCCGCCTGCTGGAAAGGACATGAGTTTTTCGAGCCGGAACGATTTTTGAGAATTTTGTCGCAATTTTCCGCGGATTGTGGCGAAATGGAGATCGGCCAATGAAGCCCCCGGGAAAAAAAGGGAAACTATTGGGCAACAATGAGCAACGCGTGGCGAGAAGGATCATTTGCGCTCCAACCGATGGAGTCAGCGCAACGTTTGTGATTGACTTGATGACGCGAAATGTCTCTAATGGCTCTGACAATTATAAAGCTCGGGATCAATCTCGAGCTGTGTGAGTAAAACATCCGAAAACATACGAATGAAAGGTTTCGTTCAGAAAAATGGGCGACTAACCAAGGGCGGCAGCTTGCCCTTGCCAGTCGGGGTGCGAAAGCTCGGGAGATTTTTTTTGAATTATCTACCGCGGCAAAATGGGTCGAACGGGACAGCCGAGAAACAGACTCGTGATATCACACTGTCTCAGCACTTCGATGCGCCGCACGGCCACAACGGAAATGGAAATGGAAATGGGGCTAGCGCGCCGCGTGAAATTACATCACCCAAAAACGGCGCGACGTCGATTGACAATGAGTGCCCGCCATTTTTGCAAAAGCTCATGACAGAGCTTGTTTCTTCAGAGCGCGTTGAGACGTTCGGTTCCGAGCGCAATGGGCACGGCCGCGGATCGCCGCATTTTTCCAGTAACGGAAACGGAGCGTCAAGTCAGCACGGGTTCGCGCGTGAGTTCGACAGAACGGCCTTTTCTCGCGCCCACTTGGAGAATGTCGGCCCTGTCTCCATGCCTTACTGGAAGCGGATTCTCGACATCACGTTCGTTTGCTTAACTCTACCCTGCTGGCTGCCGCTCATGATTGTCGTCATGCTGTGGATCAAGCTCGTTTCACCGGGACCTGTTTTTTTCCGCCAGGCCAGGGTGGGCTACCGGCGACGCCAATTTATGATCTTTAAGTTTCGAACCATGCGTGTTAATGCGGAGACGCGCACGCATGCGGAATATTTTGCTCACTTGATGGAAGCAGATTGCCCGATGACGAAGCTTGATGGACGCGATCCCCGTCTCATTACGTGCGGGCGTTTCCTGCGAGCGAGCGGCCTGGATGAATTACCGCAGATTTTCAATGTCTTCTGGGGTGACATGAGCATCGTTGGGCCTCGCCCATGCCTTCCACACGAATTTGAGCGTTATGAACCGTGGCAGCAGCAGCGCGTCAATGTAGTTCCCGGTTTGACGGGGTATTGGCAAGTTAACGGCAAGAATCACACGACTTTTAGTGAGATGATCGCGATGGACATTTTTTATTCGCGTAACGTATCGCCACGGCTCGATCTGGCGATCATATTAAAGACGATTCCGGCTTTGGTCGCGCAGACGCTCGAATCCCGCGCTGTTTCACGCGCGGCATCGCGTCCGCAACCGCTTCATCAGACGCATCGATCAAATCAGAGCGCCTGAAGGGGAGGGATAAACAAAATATGAACACACCGATCTCGGTGGGCGTGGTCGGATGCGGATATTGGGGTCCGCTCCTGGTCCGCAACCTCAAAAGCGTGCCGAACTGTAAACTGAAAGCCGTTTGCGACGTGAGCGAATCGCGGCTGGAACACCTGAAGGCTCTCTATCCAGAGATCGAATGCGTGACCGATCACGAGCAGTTTCTCAACGGCCTCGGTCTGGATGCAATCGTGATCGCCTCGCCGGTGAACTATCATTATCCTTTGGCCAAGGCGAGCCTGCTGGCCGGCAAGCATACGTTCATCGAAAAGCCGATGGCTTCGTCTTCGGCCGAATGTGAGGAATTAATCGAGATCGCCGAACGCAACGGTCTGGTCCTGATGATTGATCACACATTTCTGTACTCATCTCCGGTGCGCAAGATCGTGGAAATAGTTGAGGCCGGAGACATCGGCGATATCCGCTACATTAATTCGAGGCGCCTTAATTTGGGTCTCTTTCAGAAGGACATTAACGTCGCCTGGGATTTGGCCCCGCACGACATTTCGATCATTCTTCACATCCTCGGGGAATTCCCGGTGGCGGTTAACTGCCAGGGCAATGCCCACGTCACTCCGCACGTCGAAGACGTGACCAATATGTCACTGTATTTCCGGCACAAACGTTTTGCTACCATCCAGAGTAGTTGGCTCGAGCCCCGAAAGATTCGTGAAATGACGATCGTTGGCACGCGGCGGATGATTGTGTACGACGACCTTCAAACCAGCGAAAAGATCCGAATTTATGATGTCCGGGTGGAGCGCCCTCCTCATTACGACACGTTCGCGGAGTTCCATTACTCTTATCATTATGGCGACAGCTACATCCCCCACATTCAACAGGAGGAACCCTTAAAGGTAGTGTGCCAGCATTTTGTCGATTGCATCGAGAACAACACTGCACCATTGACCGGTGGCCGAGAGGGACTTGAGATGGTCAGGATTCTCGAAGCATCTTCGGTGTCGTTAAAGGCCAACGGGGCGCCGGTAACGTTCTCGCCATCCCACGGAATTATCTCACCCGCTCAAGGACCGCGAGCGAAGGAGCCAGCGGCTGCGACCGCAACGGCTTGAGCAGCCAATTAAACACTGGCCAGCAGGATGACTGCGCCAGGCAGCTCCTGTCGTTCTCAATCTAAGGCTGCCGGAAGAAAAATATGCACATAAAGGTACCATTTCTCGATCTTGCTGCTCATCACGCCCCGCTCCGAGCCGAATTTGACCGAGCCATCGGTGACGTGATCGACAGCGGTGCTTTTGCCGGAGGGCCGTTTGTCGAGAAATTTGAGGCGGATTTCTCCGCTCACAATAACTCGCTGTTTGCTGTCGGCGTCGGCAGCGGCACAGAGGCGCTGTGGTTAGTAATGCTGGCATGCGGGATAGGCGAAGGCGATGAGGTGATCACAGTCCCAACGACCTTCATGGCCACCGCGGAAGCGATCACGTTTTGCGGAGCTCGGCCGGTGTTTGTCGATGTTAACGACTGTACCTACACGATGGACCCGGCCGAGCTCGAAGGAGCGCTTACGCCTCGAACCAAAGCCATCATTCCGGTTCACCTATTTGGCCAACCGGCAGATATGGATCCAATTCTAGAGTTCGCGCGGAAGCATGATCTTTTTGTGATCGAGGATGCCGCCCAAGCGCATGGAGCCGAATACAAAGGGCGAAAGGTCGGTACGCTTGGTGATGCCGGGTGTTTCAGTTTTTATCCAGGCAAGAATTTAGGTGCGTTTGGCGAGGCCGGCGCGGTCGTGACCGACAACGTCGAATTGCAGGAGAAGGTGCGGATCCTTCGGGATCACGGCCAGACCCGCAAATACCACCACACGATGGTTGGCTGGAACTGCCGGATGGATGGTATTCAGGCGGCGGTGCTCAGAGTCAAACTTCAGCACCTAGATACGGGAAATTCACTGCGGCGGGCCCACGCGCTGCAGTATAAGGAAGCCCTGGACGGATTGGATGAGGTGGTAAAACCTTTTGAGGCATCGTTCGCGCGTCATGTTTACCATGTTTATGCAATCCGCGTTCAAGAAAGGGACGAGGTCCTGGCGTTCCTTGCCGAAAACGGGATTCAATGCGGAGTCCATTACCCCGTACCAATCCATCTTCAAAAAGCCTATCGAAATCTTGGATATAAAACGGGCGATCTTCCAGTCTCGGAACGGACTGCCTTGGAATTCCTCTCACTGCCAATGTTTCCCGAGCTGACCGAAGCGCAGATCGAGATGGTTTCACTCAGTTTGCGAGACGCCGTCGCTACGGGCGTGGTGGCGTGAACGAAGCCCGCAACTCACAGTCGGCTTTGGTCCCGTTGCCCGATCCTGTGCAGTATCAGCACGGGATCAGTACGGAGTTTGCACTGGATCGGACGGCTGCTTCTACGCTTCAGGTCAGGATTCTGGATCCGCTTTCGGATTCGGATTGGGACCGTCTTGTCATTTCACATCCCGGCAGCAACTTTTTCCACAGCGCCGCTTGGGCAAAGGTACTCTGTAAAACGTATCGACATAAACCATATTACCTTCACTTTTTCCGGCGGTCCGAATCAGTCGCGCTAGTTCCGATGATGGAAATCCGGAGTGCTTTCACCGGCCGCAGAGGGGTTTGTCTGCCCTTCAGCGACTTGTGCAGTCCACTGCTGTTTGATCAAGGAGAATCGGCGGCTGTAATTACCAAAATATCAGAGCTGGCCGGCAAGCAAAGGTGGAGATACTTTGAAATCCGGGGTGGGCGAGAGACACTGCCGGTGGACGCGACTCCCGCCGTACGATTCTATGGTCACAGGCTTCCCCTGTCTGACAATGCCGAAGAGTTGTGGGCGCAATTCGAGAGCGCGACACGTCGCGCGATCCGCAAAGCGGAAAAAAAGGGCCTGAAGGCCGAAGTCGCCAGGACGAAAACGGCGATTCTGGAATTTTATCGGCTTCACATTAGAACGCGCCGACGGCATGGTCTCCCCCCGCAGCCGCTTTCTTTCTTTCTTAATATATATGAGGAAGTCATTAAGGGTGGGCAGGGATTCGTGGTCCTGGCGCGAAATGACGCGCAACTTTTGGCCGCGGCCGTGTTTTTCCAATATGGCAGAGCGGCTGTCTACAAGTTTGGGGCGTCAGATGAGTTCTTGCAACGGTTTCGCGGGAACAACTTTGTCATGTGGGAAGCGCTCAAATTTCTGATAGGCGATGGCTGCAGGATGCTGCACTTCGGTCGGACATCTCTCGACAACGAGGGGCTGAGGCGGTTTAAGGCCGGATGGGGCGTCATTGAAGAGGCGATTGAGTATTTTAGGTTTGATACAGAAACAGAAGCGTGGAAGAGTACTGGTGACCGCAGCTCAGGACTTCACAATAAAGTTTTTCGCCGATTACCATTGGCGTTCAACCAGTTAGCCGGTGCCGCAATCTACCCCCACCTCGATTAGCAACGCGCCAACTCTGAATTTTTCCATATGGCAGAACGCCCGCCAGAGACCCTAATCACTCGCACGTTACCTCGAGCGCGAGAAGCTCGGCCAGAACCGCCTCACGCAAGTTTGAACAGGAACGACATCCTCATCGCTCTATTCAAACACAAGAAAAAGATCGCTCTCTTTGCTGCCGCGGGTTTGTTGGCCGCTGCGATTGTCTATGTTCGTTATCCCCCTGTTTATGAATCAAAAGCCAAGTTGCTGGTGCGCTATCTGGTTGAGAGGAGTACGGTCGACGCGATCGACAACCCGACAAATTCCGGCTCTTTGACGGGAACCGGGAGGGACAACGTTCTCGGTTCTGAAGTTGAGATTCTCAGCAGTTGGGATCTGGCGGTAGAGGCCGCCGACGCCGTAGGCCCCAAGCGCTTACTCCCGAATGCCAAGGGTGTGCCGACGAAGGAGGCTGCCGCAGGGACGATTTCTGCCGGACTGAAAGTGGCCACGTTTCCGCAGACCACTATCATTTTTGTCTCCTACAGCAATCCAGATCCAGAGCTTGCCACGCTTGTATTAAATGAACTTGTAAACCGTTATTTCAACAAACATCTCGAAGTTCACCGTTCGGCTGGGGCATTTGATTTTGTCACACAACAAACCGATCAAGTCCGCTCCCGGCTGAACCAGACCGAAGATGCCTTGAAGGATCTCAAGGACAAGGCGGGAATTGTTTCGCTGGCCGAAAGCACCACGGCGCTGAGCAGTGAAGCCGCGAGAACAGAAGAGCAATTGCACGCGGCCGAGTCGGAGCTGGCGGAGCAACAGGCCCGAGTCCGGCAAATGGGCGGAGCGATCGTAGAAACAAATGGAGCCCGTAAGGCAATCCCCGTGACAGATGGCGATCTTCAGGCAAAGGCGGGAGATGCGGGTGGCGAGAAGTCTGGATCGGCCAACCCCGAAGCACCTTCTGAGGCTGTTCAGCAGTATCAGGTTCTCGTTTCACGATTGCCGCAGCTGCGTCAGGCAAAGCTGGATTTGCTCGCCAAGTACACACCACAAAATCAGATGGTGAGAGCAAACCAGGCAGAGATCGACGAGGTTGAAAGCCAGCGTCGCGATCTGGAAAGAAAGTATCCAGATCTACCGGCGAGAGTTGCGCCAATCGGGTCGTACAAGAATCAGCAACTCGATCCCGCTTCCGAAACCGCTCATCTCGCCGGATTGCAGGCGAAAAAAGACGCCTTGACTGCTCGGCTGCGCGATGTTCAGGGCCGAATACAACAATTATCGCAGCTCGGGCCGCAGATTGCAGATCTGGAACGGCAGAAGCAGCTCGAAGAAACTAACTACAAGTATTTCGCGGCAACACTTGAAAAAGCCCGGGTCGACGAGGCTCTTGATCCGTCCAAAATTCCAAATATCAGTGTCGTGCAACGGCCGTCGCCGCCGATTTTTGTCACTAAAAGGCGAGACAAGATCACGCTAGGGTTGGCAGGTCTAGGACTGGCAGCGGGAGTCGCGTTCGCGCTGCTCAAAGAGTTGGTGTTGAATCGAACAGTCAGGCGATCGGTCGAAATTGAAAGATTCGTCGGAGTCAGTCCCATAATGTCCATCCCGTACAATTCCAAAAGCGACGGTTCTTCGCCTTCGACCCCTAACGGTAAAGCAATCGTGGCGAAAACATCGTCGGGGAAAAGTTTGGCGCCCTGGGACATTAATCATTTTATCCGGCCTTATTGCGAAGCGATCCGCGACCGCATCGGTCTGTACTTCGAGCTGCACCAGTTGACGCATAAACCAAAGCTCGTCGGTGTTGCAGGCTTTTCGAAGCAGGTAGGAACCTCCACCCTGGCCGCCGGACTAGCCGCCGCGCTTTCTGAAACAGGGGACGGGAAGGTGCTTCTGGTAGACGTCAACTTGGGGCCCGAGGATGTTCATCCATTTTTTCGGGGCCGGCCGGCCTATCCTCTCAAAGCCGCGCTCCAGCGGGCACGCGCTTTGGATCCAGCGGCAGACAACCTCTATCTGGCTACGGTGGGTTCAGCCAATGCGGGTCCCGCGCAGCTCGGTCTGAAAAAATTCTTTGATCTGATGCCGAACCTGAGAGCGAGCGATTTTGATTATATCATCTTCGACATGCCTCCTCTGGAACAGACTAGTCCGACACTGGGAATGGCCGGTTTTATGGATAAGCTTCTGCTCGTAGTCGAGGCCGAACAGAACAACCGTGACATTATTCGGCGTGGTTATTCAGCCCTCGTCGGTATCCGCAATAATGTGTCGGTAGTGTTGAACAAAGCGCGTTCCTACGCGCCGAAATGGGTGGAGCTGGAAGACTGACGAAAACATCTTTCAGCTTTTCCGCTGGCGGCATAAATCGAGCTTACTCTGTAAGTGACAGACAGCCGGAGATCGTGCGGGTCCCTGTTGCTTGTTGATCGAGTCGGCTAGGAGCTGAGTTTGGCGGAGCCGTCGTTTGTCGTAGAGGTGCGCAGAATGCAGCGGCTGGGTTTTGCAATTCTAGAGTGATGTTACGCAATAAGATTTACTACCGAGTCAAGCCGTTCGTCCCTCAGTCTGTTCGAACAGCCCTTCGACGGAGACTTGTCTCGCGCTTACGGCAAAGCGTCGCCAATATCTGGCCGATCATGCCCGGTTCGGAACGACCGCCGGAAAACTGGACCGGCTGGCCTGAAGGTAAGAAGTTCGCTCTCGTCCTAACGCATGATGTAGAAAGCGCAACGGGTCTGGGAAAGACCCGGCAACTAATGGAACTTGAGCTGAAGTACGGGGTTCGCTCCTCCTTCAATTTTGTTCCAGAGAGCGACTACAGAGTTGCTCGTGAACTCAGAGCGGAACTAACACAGAATGGCTTTGAGGTCGGGATCCACGATCTCAAACACGACGGCCTGCTTTATCAATCCCCACGCGAGTTCAGCCAGCGCGCCGCGCGAATCAACCATTATCTAGCTGAGTGGCAAGCTGTGGGATTTCGATCGGCCTTCATGTTGCGCAAGCTGGAGTGGCTGCACGAACTGGATATTCAATATGACGCGTCCACTTTCGATACTGATCCGTTCGAGCCTCAACCGGAAGGATACCACACCATTTTTCCGCTGTGGATACCTCGTGCTGACCGGTCGAGTGAAAACTCGAACTCAGGCAACTCTCCTTCGTCCACTCTCAACGGTTCGCGCAGCGGATATGTTGAACTTCCCTACACGTTGCCTCAGGATTCCACTCTCTTCCTGCTCCTGCGAGAAGAGACACCGGAAATTTGGTTTCGAAAGCTCGATTGGATTGCCGAGCACGGCGGAATGGCCCTACTCATCACGCACCCCGACTACATGAACATGAATGGCGAAAGCCA
>Ga0137376_10000647_pt1 | contig 16953 bp, 18 predicted proteins | sample SagtaG_23_FD_104814 | JGI IMG/M metagenome (GOLD analysis project Ga0137376, IMG submission 104814) | Vadose zone soil microbial communities from Sagehorn Ranch, Mendocino, California, USA - Sage2_L_20_16 metaG | ecosystem: Environmental > Terrestrial > Soil > Vadose zone | place: USA...
CGTTTCGCGGCAGCCGGTGCCTTGCGCGGCGAGACGAGCGGAGAACACAGCGACGAGGACGACGGGGGTCGTAAACGAGACGCGATAGCCCAAGGGCGAGAGCGCGGTGTTCACGGGCTGATTGTACACCTCGAGGTTCCGCTGGTTCGTGTCGCAGACACGAACCAGCGGCTCGGCGAAGACGCGAGCCTAGTTCGACCGCGCCTGCGTAATGGGAGGACAGGCCGACGCGACGCGCGCGCTATCTGCCGCGACATAAATCGCGATCGCCTTCCCCTTGCGGTTGGCGGACGTGCCTAACAGCGTGCGCCACACCTTGGCTCCCGTCCCTGGCTCGGTGATCGTGCCGAGGATGATGCCGTTGGCGCCGAGCTCCCCAGCCTTCTTGCGTTGCGACTTTGCCATCCCGCTCTCATTGGTGGCGCTGTAGTCGCCCTGCGAGTTCAGCAACGCGACCTCGACGTAGGGCTGCCCCACCTTGGAGGAGTCGGTATACAGCCGCACTCCATCCGGACAGACCGGCGCGAGCATGAGGCTGGGATTGAGGACCATGGCGTTGGTGGAGACGCACCCAACGAGCAGCAGGGTCAGCAACGGCGCGAATCGCATAGAAGCTCCTACGTGGGAGAAGTTTCCCGATGCAACGATGTTGATGCTACGGGTTTTGCGACGATTCGCTAGAGGAGTCGCTCGGGCGCCCCTAAAAGGACAGGCGGCTCGGCGAAGGCGCGAGCCCTGAAGGGCATGCGCGTGCTCTATCTGGAGTGACGTGCCCAACCGGTGTTCTATCAGGATTTGATGACCGAGAGTGGCACGCACTCGATGACGTCTAGCGGCACCAGAATGGTTTGCAGACAGACGACCCACGAGTCCCTGAACCCAAAGCGCCCGACGTTGGGGGATTCGTCGGAGTCGGGGATCCATTCCACTTGGCTGTGCACAACCCCCTGCTTGATACAGACGGCCTCGTACCGTCGTGTCGTGTGTGGGTACGTTCCCAAGGGACAGCCCATGTGGGTGGATTCCCACCACCGTTCCAGACCAGGATTGGGTCGGACCGGCGATGAAACAATCGGTGGATCTGTAGGGTCGCCCAGGGGCCGCTCCACATCGTTTGCATTCGCTACGAGTCCGGTTGGCGGAATGACAAGTTCCCGTAGACTCACACTTACATCGCCCGGAACGGCAACACGGCGCTTTTTCAGGTAGGCGATCGGGTCTTTCTGCGCTTGTCGCCAGGCGTGCTTGTTCGTCGCGGCCGTGCGCAAGATCGCAATGCCCTCGGGAGGAATGGGGAGCGGGTTTCTCGAATTGGATTGTGCCTTCATGTTGACCCTCGCTAAATGGACGGCAACGAGCACGCCATCGGAGAGATGGCAACATCGGCTGAATGTGGGGAGGGACACGCGTGTGGTTAGGGCGTTTTTGCGGCACAGTAGGGCGGAATTGCGGCAATGTGGTGTGCTGAAACGCCGGCTCGGCCAAGCGCGAGCCCTGAAGGTCATGATTTACGCCTCCCGGTCAATGACTGTTCCGCCGGCGCGTGTTGCCGTAATGCACGAGAACGCATCCGGGCACCATCGCCTGCGTGATTCTCCGCCACGGATCGACGACGACCGAACCTGCCTCGAAGGCGCAGTAGAACGGTTGGTCAACTGAAAGAGGCGTATTGCTGAACGAGATGCTCATATCGTGAGCCATTAGTATGACGCCTGATACACTGGATGCTGGGTCACCGGTTAGTGGATCGACGAATCGCGCAGGCCGCTTCATCGCGTTCAGATAATGTGCGATGAGCAAGCTGTAGCTACCGTCCGTGCACCCGACGTACGGCTTGTAACTCTTCCCGTGGATCCAGATTTCATCCAACCCGTATTCCTCGGCGAGGTGGACAAGGCGGCAGGCAAGATTGGCAGCTTGGACCTCTCTACTGGCCATGATGGCCTCAAACAGGTCGTAGCGAAGATCTAGTTCCCTCGCCAGCCAGCGCAGTGCGATATTGTCGCGTGGATGGCAAGCGCCCCCGTCACCCATCCCGGCGGTCATATAGGCCGGTCCCATGATTCTCCGCGAACTGTGTTTCAGAGCATCCGTCACGATATCCACGTCGATGTTTCCAACGCGCTCTGCCACGTCTTGGATCATGTTCACTAAGCTGACCTTAGCGCTGATGAAGGTGTTATAGAAGATCTTGATGCTTTCAGCTTCGTCCCACGTTCCAATTACGAAGCGCGGGGCGTTTTGGACGAGCGACTCATATACTGTGATCAAACGTGCGGCCTCGGTGGCCGATCCATCCGCGGTGCCAATAATGATCATTTCGGGATTCACCATGTCCCACTTCACGCTGCCGCCCGCAATTAGGTACGGGTTGTACACGAGCCGGTAGCGTTGAGTCAGCGGCGCGAATTCTCGGCGCGTCGTTCCCGGCAGCACCGTGCTGATAAGCGCGACGACCTGATCAGGTGTCGTATGCCGGTTGAGTTCGCTCAGGAGCCCGGTCACGATGCCATAATCGAAATTCCGCGGAGGCAGATGAACGCTTGGGGCGTCACCGGCATACCCCGCGTCATGAGGCGTCGGCACAGCGACGAAGATGATCTCCTTATCAGCACAGACCTGTGACAGTGTGTCGACCATGGCGAAGTTGAGAGGCCGCACGGGAACGACATCGAAGCCTTCGACGTGATGCTGCTCAGCCATCACTTCGGCGCAGGGGAGACCCAGTTTCCCAACTCCAATCATGCCCAGTCGCATATGCGTTCGAACTCTCTCGTCACTCGAACAGCGGCAGTTTATGGTAGTCCCGAAGGTGGAATAGGCGTTGATTGTGGCTCAGGAGCGCGACGTGCCGACGCCACAGGGCTCGCCACTTACCCAGGGGCATCTGGATGAGCCGCCGCACTTCCTTCCCATATGCCCTGAATCGGCGTTCATCGTCTTTTATGTCGTCATACGTGTAATCGATGAACGCTGGAACCTCAAACCCGAGCTTTTTGAGAGCGGCGATGAACCCCTGAGTACTGAACGGCAGGATGAAATGCCCTTTGATCAGCGGCTCATACGTCTTCTCCGTTATAACCACCGAGGTGCCATACTCGAGCGTTTCGGCGTAGATACTGATGAAGGTGTCGTCATAGTAGCGATTGTGGATCGGTGAGTAGCCCTGCCAGCGCGACCCGGCCCACTTTTTGAGCGACCGCAGGTCGACCCTGGCTTTCTTGGTGCGTGGGTCGTAGGCCCACCCCATTCTCGCGAAGTTGAGCAGCGGATCGTCGGTGGTCGAGGCGAGGTAGGAACCAGTCGGAGCCTTGTCGAGCACGCCGTTTCGAACGCGCCCAGGCCCGGAGCGATAACCGCGGGCCGCGTACGCCGCCGTCAGCTCGAAAAGCCGTTTGCGGTAGTAGGTTCGCTGATAATCGAGGTAGAGGCGACACGGAGAGATGAATATTCTTCTCTTGGCGTCGGGGTCCTCAGGCACCGGCGGCGCGCGGTAATTATCGCGACCCGCGTAGTACCAAGGCGAGCCGTGGAAGGGAAAGCCAGCGTAATAGGCTTTTGTGCGATTGAAGAGAAAATCGTAATGATTGACGCGCAGCCACGACTTGGAGCGGAACGGGGTCTGCGCGTTGGTCACGAAGGTGTAGTCGCGGCGCGGCATCCATCCCGGCAGCCCCGTCTCGAGCCAGTTGTGCTGGCCTTCCTCGGCGTGAACGAAATCGTTGATGACGACGTGCTTCGCTGTTCGTATTGCGCGGGCCAGGATTCGTTGCGTCTCCGGGTTCGCTAGTTTGAGCAGCATGTCGCCGAGCAGCAGCCACTCGTAGCGCTCGTCGAGTTCGACGCGCCGGGACGGAGTGTCCTGCAGCTGAAAAATCATGTTCCACTGATCGAGCGGCTGGCGGCTCACCCGAAGCGCGTTAGGCAGCCCTTCTTCGGGAAAATTGACGTTGCAGTAGGTGATCACCACAGCGATCGCCGCTCACGGACGTGACAAGGTCAACATGACTACTCTTGAAGGGTCGCCCGTCTCAAGCACTTCCATGCCGAGGGCACTCGTCGGACCAGACAATTCTCGACCGATCAGTCGCAGTCTTCCCGACAACTGCTGCGTTTCGAGAATCATGACGCCACGAACGAAATGATTGTGAGCTCGCAGAGTAAAATCGAAGGTCCCGTCTGTTACCTGGCCTTCGCCCTCGCCTACCAGTTCAGCGCTGGGCGTGTAATACTCGATTTCGTACTTGTCAGACGCCCCAGGGCGGATAACCCAGAAGTGCTCGTCGGAGTACATCCATTTTCCGACGAGGTCCTCGGGGACAATACTGGGAGTGACCGGAGCGGCGGTCGATGACATAGATGGAGAGCGCGGCGGACCGAACCAATGCTGAGTCCAGGCGGTTGCCAGTCCGACGACGATTGCGCCGACCGCAGCCAAGAGCCAAGCTCGGAAGGGCCTCTTCTGCTCGCCAGGCTCGCGATTCAAGGGCATAAAGCCTCCCGGGTAAGACCGACATCGGTGCGTCGCGTGCCTTTAGACTACGTTCCTTTGCGCAACAGCGCGAGGTCGAGTGGTCTTGCCCTTCAACTTGAGCCGCGCGCCAAGCGCCCCTAAAGGACAGGCGGCTCGGCGAAGAGGCGAGCCCTGAAGGCCTCATCGCCCTTTCGGGCGAATGCTGTAATCGATAGGCAAATTGACCAGAACGCGCACCGCGCGGCCATGGATTCTTGCAGCCCGAAAGAGCGCGCCCAGAATGTAGTTGCGGGCCGATTCATTGAAACCCTCATTCGGACTCGCGATGATCTTCACTGACCCCGGCTCCGCGCGTCCCATCGTGTCGATGATCGCCTGCACGATCACGCGGCCTTGCACGCCCGCCTGACGCAAGAGGTCGGGATAGGCGAGGGTCGGACCGGAGAGGAAGGCGGGAAGCACCTCCACGCCCGATGCGCGATACACTTGATCCGAACCCGGCTTGAGCCAGACCGTGAAGGTGTCGGCCGTGCGCGGCGGCGAGCCGACCTTGTTGCCCTTCACTTTCTTGTGGGTGGTGTCCGGGATCTGCGACTGCGCGGCGAGGAGGGATGCCGAGCAGCAGAAGGCGAGGACGACGAGGAGCTTGCGCATGCTAGTGCCATCCTCTCAGGAGCGGCGGACCGCCCCTAAAGGACAGGCGGCTCGGCGAAGACTTCACTCGATCCTGTAATCGACCGGCACGTTGATCAGAACGCGCACCGCGCGTCCCTTGACGCGCGCCGGTCGAAACGCGGCATGCAGGACGTAGGCGCGCGCCGACTGGTCGAAGGCAGTATTGGGATGCGTGATGACCTTCAGCGACGCGGGCTCCGCTCGGCCGAGGGTGTCGATGACGGCCTGCACCGTCACGCGTCCTTGCAGTCCGGCGTGCCACAGCGCGGGCGGGTAGTCGAGCTGCGGTGCGGACACCATCTCGGCACGTTCATCGACGGCGGCCTCCGCGTAGACCTGATCGGCGGCCGGTCCATCCCCGTTCCCGCCAGGCGGACACGCCGCATCAACCTGCGCCATGTGTCGCTCGAGTCCACGGGCGTTGAACCGGATGAGCTGTGCCGATTTCCCAGAGGGATGGATCTCGAGCTGCAGGTCCGGGCGGGACACGAGCTGCCGCAACAGCGCTCGCGGATCGGGCGCGAACGCCGACGTCGAATCGGTCGAGCGACTCCACCGGCTTTCCGCCGGTGGGGGGGCCTCGCTGCCCCGTTGCATGCGCACCGGCGTCATGACGTTGTCGTCCGACTCCAGGACCGATCCCGCCGCGACGAATACGTCGAGTACCCTGTCCTGGCAGCGGACGACGAGGACGGGGCGCACCTCGAAGGCGGCCACCCGCGCCGCCCGCACGGTGGTGAGCGCGGGAAGCTCCAATGTCAGCGATGGTCGGTTGGTCAGCTCGGTGACTTCCCACGGGTCCGTCGACGCCGGAGGTGTCGCACGTTGCGCGTAGGCGAATGATGGGAGGAGCAGTGCGGCGATGGCGATTCGCAGTGTGCGCATGACGGTGCCCCCTGTCGGCTAGGGCGACCGGTTGTCTAGATCATGAAATATCGCTTGGGATCGCGAGTCGTGGTGGTGAGCTTCGACACAGCGCAGGTGTGGCTCCTGGAGGCGCGCCGGCTCGGCCAAGGCGCGAGCCCTGAAGGGCTCATGGCGTCCCTTCGCTGCGCTCAGGGCAGGCTCTTCAGGACGCGGTTACCCAAAGGCTCGGGTCGAGAAAATGCAAAGGCCGCGGAGAGCTCCGCGGCCCTTCTGCGTGACGGAATCAGAACACTCGCAATGTGATTCGAGTATATGTTCGGCCCGCCTTGATAGTCAAGCCAGCGTGCGGATGGTGGGATTCGAACCCACACGGGCTTGCGCCCCGAACATTGCGAGTGTTCTGCGTCTACCGTTCCGCCACACCCGCACCCTTCATGACACTTGGCGATTCCGGCATATCGACGCAGCTCGCAACGCGCGGCGTCCCTGGCATCGCACGATGACGTGGGACAGGGACACGACCGTAATCGGACTATTGCGGGACGGAGCAAAGAAACGCGGTGAGATAAGGACCTCAAGTCGCTGGTGAGCATCCATTTTTCCATGGGGAGGGGGTGTAATCCGTGCGCTGAAAGCCTGCCCTGAGCCCAGCGAAGGCCGCCGGCTCGGCGAAGACGCGAGCCCTGAAGGGCTCACCCCGTCCTTCAGGACGGGCGTAGTGGCCGAGCCGCTCCTTAAAGGACACGTCAAGCGACGGCTCGGCATCTCAGATCTTAGGAGAGATCGAACTCGTGAGACTGAGATGGGTCCGTGCGTTGAAAACCTGCCCTGAGCGCAGCGAAGGGCGTCGGCTCGGCGAAGGCGCGAGCCCTGAAGGGCTCATCGCGTCCTTCAGGACACGCGTAGTGGCCGAGCCGGTCCTTTAGGACACGGATCATCCACGGGGATGTCTGATTTCCTCGACATCCACAAACACATCGATTACGAAGGGCTTGAGAGGGTGCTGCCGACCTAGGCCGAGGTAGGTACGGATCACCGTGAGCGCGCCGTTCCACTCATCTGGGCTCTTCACTGCATTTGGCACGTCGGGCGCGTTGGTGAAATACACGGACACGAGGAACGCGGGGACGTGATGCGAGCGCAGCCAGTGGAGGTAGGCGAGCCGGTTGGCATACTGGTAGAACGTCCCCGACCAATCGGCAGGCGCCGTCGATCCAAGCGAGCGTTTAACGTCGTTCAAACGACCGCGAATGCGAGTCCGGGAGAGACCTTGGGCCGTGCTTGGTGAGGACACGACTTCCGGAATGTGGGCCTTTGCTTCCAGGAGGAAGCATTCGTCCGTGTCGATGCCCACACCTAAGGCGTCCCACACCGGCCCGCGCGCAGGCCAGAACCGCGTGAGCTCATCACGGAGCTTTCCCAGACCCAACGCGTCAAGCGCCTTCCCGTCGCGGTACTCACGAAAGTCGTTGGCGCGCGGCGAACGCCAGTCGATTGCCGAGGCGCGAACCTTGGGACCAGCTTCGCGAATAAAAATCGCGAACTGATCCGCACGGTTGCAGACTAGCTCCTGGATCCACTTTCGGCTGCGACGGAACTCCCTATTACGCGGAGCGGGAATGGGCGAATTGGTAAGGTCAGCTACACGATCCATTTGGTCACTCTGACCATGGCATCATCCCGATCGCCTGAGGGTCGACCTCACCGAACAAAGTGAAGAACCGCTCCATATTCTCCACGCTTTCATGCGGAAGATCGGCTTGCGCGGCAAGTGGCAGAGGCCCTCCGGACGCCCTCCGTGCTTCTCGAGACTTCGGATGGACTAGCGCATTGCGCGCTTCGGCAAGTCGCTTGGTTACAGCTATGAGTTCCGCATCGTTCGACAGCAACTGTGCCGCACAGGTGGCGAGAAGTGCTGAAACCTTCTGGGCGAGACTAAGGCGTTCAAAGTTTGCGCTGTAGAAGTCCTCGCCCAACCGTTTAACACCGTAGTAATTGAGGAAGCCTTCAACAGCCATCGCCGCGAACACGACTGTCGCTGTGCGCAAGAATCTGTATTCGTCAGTAAGGTCGTTCGGGATTCTGCGAGGGACCGCGCCCGACTTGCGCTCGCGCTCGTGTCGATCGAGTTCCTCATTGAGGCGGACCCTAAGCTCTTCACATCGACGGAGCGCAAGCTTGGCTTCAGTACGATGATGAAAGCCGTCGACCTCCCATGCACCTTCCCGATTTGCGGGCTGGACCTTGGCGAATACCATGAATTCACTCTCGACAGGGGTCTCGCGATTGTCAACCGCGACGGGTTTGAAGCACAAGCTCAGCGACACCGCAACTGTAACGAGCTCATCGCGTCCTTCAGGACGCGCGCAGTGGCCGAGCCGGCCATTCAGGGCACGGTCAGTCCACGGCGTCTTCGACACTCGCTCCAGATTCAGTCTCGGCAGCGACGCGCCGCTTTGGAAGGTTCATGCCAAGCGCATCCCGTAGCGACCGCACCGAGTTTAGTCGCCCTTCGCCAGGCCCCGTCCGCAGAATACCAGGCACTCTCATCTCTCGGAGGAATTTCGTTCCACGAACATTCTGAAGGTCCTCGTTCTGATTGAGCGCCATTCCGATGAGCAGCGTCTCAAGGAAGGCGACATCTCTATGTCCGTTGGTCGCGGGAGAGCAAAACCTTCCAGTCGGTGTGAGTTTGGCGATCAAGTGAAGCTGTGGTTCCCCGGAGACTCGTTGAAGCGCGTAGTTGTACTGATTCAGCTTGTGAATCGAGAAACACTCCTCACGGAACGTTTGACTCTGCGCGAGTCCGACATACCACGCACGCCTTCGAATCGAGAAAACGTAGCACCCACAAGCTTCGGGCAAGCCATCGGCTTCCGCCTGGACTGACGACCAGAACTCTCGTCGATCTCCCGCGCTCTTAGCGATTAGCACCCCGTCGCGCGGGATTGGAAATTGCCCGAAGACTTTGTAGATCATGTAGGAGGTCTCCTCGTCAGTCGCCCCGCACCCAATACCACCACCCGTACGCTCACGTACTCCCAAGTCATGATTGAGGCGAGCAGGCAATAGGGTTAGGGCGTTTTTGCGGCACTGTAGGGCGGATTTGCGGCAGGTCGTTGTTGATCCGTGCGCTGAAAGCCTGCCCTGAGCGCAGCGAAGGGCGCCGGCTCGGCGAAGGCGCGAACTCTAAAGAACTCGATGCATTTTACAACGTTCGCGCGATCACTTGACCTACCGACTTGGAATCTGGGACCTCCCCTATTCAAATGGCACCAGGCCCGAACGCATCACGTCGTCGTATAGCGCCTGTAGCTGCTGGTCCTCTGACAGTTGGTGGGCAGTCAACGGATCGATGATCAGATCGATAGTGCGACCATCTTCTCCACGATTCGGCTCAGCACGGAAATAACTTGTCATGTTCAAATCGTCGGGCCAGATCAAGACATCGCCTTCGAAATTCCAGCTCCCCCCACCCTCTCGTATGGCTGGTCAGGTCAAATTGCTGCTGCCAACGATGGCGGCTCTCGGTGATGTCTGAGACATGCGAATCGCAATTTTCGCGTGCCAATTGCGCTTTGGGGCAATGAGCGGTTGAACTCTGACTCCCGCGCCCCTGATACGGCGAACAAAGTTTCTGTAGTACCTAACGTAATCACCATATCCCAGCTTGCCTGCAACGGTAGTTAGGGTTCCACTTGCGCATCCCCTGACTATGTGTGCTAGTAGGTCATCCAGAACCTTGTAGCCGCTGCTGGCTGAGTCTGTCTCCCAGATGTATCCCGAGCAGAGTACGAGGGAATCCCCAAAAGGTGATTCCATCAGACTCGCGAGATGCTTCCGGAATGGACTTGCAAAAGGTCCCGTCCTAAGGGTTACTCGGACGGGCATCCTGCCTCGCCAATAACGGATGCTCTATCGCCTTGTCCGGGCAAGAATGATTTCATTGATCTGCCGCCGCTTCGCGAGCTGTTTTGGTGATAACTTGCGTTTGCGAATTGTGTCAAGATAAAAACCCCTCTCCCAATCGCTTATCCATCCCTTAGCATGTGCGTGCTCGATTGCTTCCTTGCTCAGCGCCTTCCCATTGTCCTTGGCGACTCGATGCAGAGCCTCGAAAATCTTTCCTGATTGAAGGCGCAGAAACTGCTCGACGCAAACATTGCCGACCTCCACCATCTTGCCGTTGCGCTGGTTCCTGAGGAGGCAAATCTCCTTTATTGGATACTGCCCGCAAATGCAGGTTTGTGCTGCCGACTGGCGCCAGACGTCCTTGAGTTCCCATTCCAACCTCGCGAGGGGCCATGTGCTAGCCACGCTAAGACGAATGATCTCCTTCGAGAGTCGGTATTCAGACATCCGGCTCTCAGATATTCAAGCGGGCGCGCCACTCACCGCCGTCAATTGTGGGTGGTGCGGCAGGCCCCAATTCATCTATGAATGGACTGGCGACTAGCCGCGCGTATCGTTCGCCGTTTCTCGCGAAGATCCCGGCGGGCGGTATGTTCGACCGAAGAGCCACACCCAGCGGCAATCTCGTCACGGAACTCAGAACCATAGTCGTCTTAGCGCGCGTGATGGCGACGTAGAACAAGCGCCTTTGCTCTTTCATGAACGCGTCTTGCTCGGCCTCCGGGAGACCTTTGTCGACTGTTGGCAGTGCTCCGCTTACGCAGCCTGCCACGACCACCAAGTCGGCAGTCAGGCCCTTAGATTTGTGAAGGCTCATCACCCTGATTACGTCGCCTGAGGAATCCGGCAGTTCCGGCTGCGTTATCACACTCACGAGTTCGTTGCGAAGACTCTCAGCGTCCTCATGGCCCACCGCAACTGTCGCTGCAGCAAGTCGAATTGTAGGGGTTTCTGGATTCCCTTCAGGCCAAAGCGCATCTACCAACGGGCGACCCTGGAGTCCCGCGAGATCGGTTAAACGTTCCTTCAACAACCGATGCCTCTCGATCACTTTAGTTGTGTAGGGGATTTCAAGCTGCGCGTCCGACAGCCGTTCGCATACGGCCAGAGGCTCTAAATCATGTTCCATCGCATGTGCTCGTACTCGCGCGTAACCAGCTCGATTACCATCGTCAACGCTCAAGCCGAGCCAAGCGCGATACGCAGCGCGGTCATTCAGGTCTACCAGTAGCGTCAGCAAACAGAATCCTTCAGCCGCAGCGTCGGACTTGAGGGCATCTTCCCAAAAGAAGCTCATCGCATTTCTATGGCGGCGTATCAACTGGTCTCTTATCGCATTGCCGAAGATTCGCCGAGTACTCAGAACCAGAACCTGACCCGGTGGCAGATCCGGGTTCTCAGTGAGGTAGCGATCAATGAATGCAGCGAGGGCATCCGCCTCATCCTCGAGACTGCGATGCTGGACGACATAAACAGTCGCTGGCGGGCGCTGACCTTGAGCTTGGAGAGCAGCTTGCCTAGCGCTTGGATCATGCGCGATAAGCGAATTGCTCATCGAAACAATGTTCGGAGGACAACGCCAACATTCCTCAATCGCGTGAGAGATTGTTCCCGGGTGCGTAGCCGCGAAGACCCTTATACCCTCAGGGTTCGCGTGGCGGAATCTGTAAATGGATTGATTGTCGTCCCCGATTACGGTCAAGTTCGCGGTTCTAGAGAGGGCATCAACAAGAGCCTGATCGGCTTTGTTCAAATCTTGAAACTCGTCAACCAAAACAACCTGGAACGGAGGAAGCACGTTAACATCTGGATTCGCTTGAATAAAACGAAGCGTCAACGGCACAAGTTCGCCGATTAGCATTGCACGGTGATACCCCAACCAGTCTAGCAGCGCGGCTTCAAACGCCACGTCGATCGGGTCTCTCGGCGCACCGGCAACTTCATGTTGGAGACGCGCCCATGCAGCCTCATAGGCTTCTGTTAGTCTGTCGACCTTTCTCTTGCCACCAAATTGCTTCTTCAGATCATGAGCCAGCTGGTCTATTTCGAACGAGAGTAGGGGTCGCGGTCGTCGATTTGTCGCTTGAAAGACAGCATCGATTAGGAGTGCTGCGAAGCAGAACGAATGAAGTGTGGTTGCCGTAACCTGATTAGCACCCGGTGAACCGAGTTTCTGCAATTGTTCTCGAAGGTCGCGGGCCGCCGTGCGGGTGAAGGAAACAGCGAGAATCGCTCGTGGGTCGATCCCCTGTTCGAGAAGACGAGCGACGCGACGCATGAGTGCTAAAGTCTTGCCTGTTCCAGGACCAGCCAGGACATGCACCGGAGATCCCGGCTCCGTCGCGATTGCTAGCTGTGCCGTGCCCAAACCATCTTGCCACGCCATCAAATGACCCCGACGAGTTTGCTGTCGAGCCTAGAGTCTGGGCGGGTCCGTCACTCTCCGTTAGGGCGTTTTTGCGGCACCATAGGGCGGAATTGGGGCAGCTAGGTAGAGGCAATCGGGCCGTGAAGCACCGCTCGGCGAACGCGTGAGACCAGAGCCGCGCTTCGTCCTTCGAAGCGCGCAGTCGCGAGCCAGCAGCTTTGGGGGCCTACAACGCCGATGAGTCGCGCGTTCTATTGCGAGGCTAACCAGGTATCGTCGGTGGGCCAAAGCTTGTACTTGGTTGGAAAGAGCAGGTTTTGCTTGGCTTTGGCATATACCGCCAATTCGCTGCGAGGATATGACGTACAGTCTCCGCTAATCATTGCAAGCGTGTAAACATAGACGTCTGCCAGCTGCAACAAGCGGCTTTGATGCGAGTGGGTATGGTGAATCGTGTCGACGACACGGGTTATCGGCCTACCAAAGGCGTAGCTTGTTCCCCGAGCCTTGTAAGCACTTAGACTCGCAACGTTTTCTCCAGCAATTTCCTTGTCATGGTCGGCTATGAGCAAGGCCAAGGATTTGCGCGCGTTCATGTATTCGTCAATTTTTTCAACGAAGAACATGAACGCCTTATCAGTATGCTTCGCACTTACCATCCTGCTCGGATCTATTCGAATCTCGATCCTACCGAGCTCATGAGTCTCATCGATCACGTCGAGTAATGTTTTGAACAGCGCTATCCTTCGATCCAGGAGTTGGCCCTTATATGGTCCCTTCCCGTGCACGATGTGTTTGGCGTGAAATTCAGTGGTGGCGTCCAAGATGCTTGTCCCGAAGTATGAAAGTGCTATCTCTGAAAGTGTTTTATCGACCTGCTGGATGGCGGTGTCAGGAAAGGCAAGGCCACATAACCAGTAATAGAGCTGTGTCGGTTTGTCGTACTTTACCTCGTCAATGTAGACTACGTGCATGTGAAGATCGGTCTACATCTTCGTCATGGGATAGCTTCAAACCTTCTGAGCAGGCTGCGCATCCTTCGAAATGCCCGGTGGGTTTTCCAATCTGCTCAGGACAATCTCACGAGCGGAAACAAACGCCCGCCCCTCCCTCACCGCTAGCGCCAGTTTCTCGTCGAGGAGAACATCAAACGCGAGATCGGCATTCAGAACTGCTCTCAGATCAAGGCCATCCATGAGGATCACGCGCTCAGAAGCTCCCCTGTGATTGAGCGCCTGTAAGCATTCGTTTGAAAACCCCTCGAAGGAGATGAAGAGCGCCCGAACATCACCACCGAACGCCGCTGCCGCGCGATCCCTTAGTACCGACACATCCGCGGCCGACGATTTTTCTTGCCGCCACCTGATCTCACAAAAGTAGTGATGCTCACCGAAGACGAAGTTGCCGTCCACCTGCTCGCCAGTCCGCCGAAAGGGTCCGCGATTCTTGGGACAGTAGTAGTCGAAAACGTGGTTGAGGAGAGCCTCGAGTTTATTCCCCCGCTCTTGACGGTCATTTGTGATGAAGGCGGCGTCAAAACGATCCCGAAACGACTGCAAACGAGCGTGATCAAGTTTCGAGACCTGGCTGTTCGCCTCCCGTTCGCGTTGGTTTTCCCGCTCTCGCTCACGTAGGTAGCGGCGCCGGTTAGCGTAGTCTTTGACCGCGGCTTTCAATGCACTCTGACTACTCTTTGCGGTAGCCTGCTTCGCGGGATCGAGGTGCGACAAATCGCTCCATTCTGCCACTTCCCGAATTAATGTCTGCAACACCTCATATCCCGGCCCGCCCATCTGTTCAAGTAGCTCCACCGTTCGGTGAGATAGAGTGATGGTGGGCTCGGCTTTCCTGTGCCGGATCTCGTTCATGACTGAACGAGGAACGCCGGCGCGCTCAAACACACTGAGGACCTTGGGCTTGAACCAGAGGACATCTCTGGCGGCAACCGCGAACCGGCTGACCAGGATTTCGGGAAGCATCTCCATGACGGCATCCTCAGCTTGTACCATTGGAATCTAACTGTGCCGACAAGCAGGGGACCGAGGAGACTCTTACGCCGCGTTATCCCCCTACCCCCACCCCCTTCGCATACAACGGAAACTCCTCCACCAACTCCCGCACCTCCTGCTTCACCTTCGCCACCGTCGCCTCATCCCGCCTCGTCAACACCGTATCAATCAGCTCCGCCACCCGCTCCATCTCTTGAACTCCAAAGCCCCGCGTGGTAACGGCGGGTGTGCCGAGCCGAATCCCGCTGGTAACGAACGGCGACTGCGGATCACCCGGAATCGTGTTCTTGTTCACCGTGATCGCCGCCCGGTCGAGCAGGATCTCTGCGTCCTTGCCGGTGATGTTCTTCTTGCGCAGGTCGACGAGCATCAGATGGCTGTCCGTCCCGCCCGACACGATCGCATAACCAAGCGAGATCAACCGGTTGGCGAGCGCCTGCGCGTTCGCCACGACGTCCTTCGCGTACTGCTTGAAGTCGGGCTGCGACGCTTCAAGTAGTGCGACAGCCTTCGCGGCAATTACATGCTCGAGCGGCCCGCCCTGCGTTCCCGGGAAAACCTGCTTATCAACTGCCTTCGCAAGCTCGGTGTTGCACAGAATCATCCCGCCGCGCGGGCCGCGCAGCGTCTTATGGGTCGTCGTGGTGACGATTTGCGCATGGGGCACGGGCGACGGGTACACGCCGCCGGCTACGAGCCCGGCGAAATGCGCCATGTCCACGACCAGCACCGCATCGACTTCATCCGCGATCGACCGCAGCGCCGGAAAGTCCACGATCCGCGCGTACGCGCTGCCGCCGCCGATGATGATGCGTGGCTTCTCTTTTTTGGCCACTTCCCGGACTTGATCGTAATCGATCCGCCCCGTCTCCTCGCGCACGTGATACGCAGTCGCCTTGAACAGCGTGCCGGAGAAATTGACCGGCGAGCCGTGCGTCAAATGCCCGCCATGCGGCAGCGCCAGGCCGAGCAGCGTGTCGCCGAACTTGGCGACGGCGAGATAGGCCGCCATGTTCGCCTGCGCCCCCGAGTGCGGCTGCACATTCGCATGCTCGGCGCCGAACAGCTGCTTGGCCCGATCGATCGCCAGCTGCTCGACCTGATCGACCACCTCGCAGCCGCCGTAATAGCGCTTCCCCGGCAACCCCTCGGCGTATTTGTTGGTGAGCGCGGTGCCCATCGCCTCGAGCACGGCGATCGACACGAAATTCTCGCTCGCGATGAGCTCTAAACCATGCTCCTGTCGCGCGACTTCCAGCTTGATGAGTGCGGCAATCTTCGGATCGACGTCGGACAACGGCGCTTGGCGATCGGTCATGCTCGGCCTAACTCCAGTGCGTCTTTCATTTATCGATTTTCTCCACGCGCCGCTGATGCCGGCCGCCTTCAAAGTTGGTGTCGAGCCACTTGTGCAGGATACTGATCCCCTGCTCCTCTGTCACAAACTGTGCCGGGAGCACCAGGAGATTGGAATTGCCGTGTTCTCGCGATAACTCCGCCACTTGCTCGTTCCACGCCAGCGCGGCCCGGACCCGCGGAAAGCGGTTCGCTGTATACGACATGCCCAATCCTGTACCACAAGTGAGCACCCCGCGCTGGACTTCCCCACTGCTCACCGCCTTGGCGACCGGCTTGGCATAGTCCGGATAGTCGTCCGCCGGGTCCAGCTTCTTCGGCCCCACGTCGATCGGCTCGTAACCGAGCTTCTTCAGCTCGTCGACAAGCCGGTTCTTCAGGGCAAAGCCGACGTGGTCGGCACCTACGAAGATTTTTTCACTCATCGTTGTTTTTCACACCCTGAAGGGTGCGCTTTAGCGTGTGAATTCACGACGCCCGAGATCCGCATTCTAGACAAAGTTCTGCCTCACCTTTGCTATGGCCGCAATCCGTCTCTCGGCCAGCCGGTCCGCAGCTTTGTAGCTTGGCATGCTCTCCTCACTGGCGATGTCGAACACCATGAGAATCGTGTCGTAAATCTCGCCCGCCTTGTTGCGCGCGCGCTCCATCGTCCAGCCCTCGAGCTCGGCGTTCACATTCACCAACCCGCCGGCGTTGATCACGTAATCAGGCGCGTAGGTGATCTCCTTCTCCTCCAGCATGTCACCATGCCGCTCCTCGGCGAGCTGATTGTTCGCGCCGCCCGCCACGATGTCGACCTTGAGCTCGCGAATCGTCTGATCGTTGATGATCCCGCCCAGCGCGCACGGCGCGAAGATGTTCGCCTCGACGCCGTAAATCTGCTCCGCACCGACCGCCGTGGCACGGAAGTCGTCCACCACGGCCTTGAGCTTGGCGGCATCGATATCGGTCGCGATCATCTGCGCCCCTTCCTTATATAGAAGATCGGCCAGGTAATAGCCGACGTGGCCGCAGCCCTGAATCGCCACCGTCTTGCCCTTGAGCGCATCGTCGCCGTAGCGGTGCTTGGCGCACGCCTTGATGCCGCGGTACACGCCAAACGCCGTCACAGGAGACGGGTCGCCCGATTTCCCGATCAAACCGGTGACATGATCTGTTTCCGCCTTGATGAACTCCATGTCGCTGACCGACGTGCCGACGTCCTCGGCGGTGATATAGCGGCCGCCCAGCGCCTTCACGTGCCGCCCGTGCGCCCGGAAGATCGGCTCGCGGTTGCGGATCTTGTTGTC
>Ga0137376_10000648_pt1 | contig 16934 bp, 14 predicted proteins | sample SagtaG_23_FD_104814 | JGI IMG/M metagenome (GOLD analysis project Ga0137376, IMG submission 104814) | Vadose zone soil microbial communities from Sagehorn Ranch, Mendocino, California, USA - Sage2_L_20_16 metaG | ecosystem: Environmental > Terrestrial > Soil > Vadose zone | place: USA...
CTTGTGCATCGCAATCCCGAGGGCATGTGCGCGCCGCCAAGCGCGGATGTGCTTGAAGTCGCGCATGCGGCATTGTGGTCGCTACCGTCGATCCCTGCGTCACCATTCTCGTTCGCGCGCGAGCTTTTTGTTGCTGACGGCTGATCGCTCGCCGCTTATCGCTCGCCGCTGGGCTCGTTCTCGACGTCGCGATCTCCATTCGGCGCCCCGACCTCGAATGCCCAAGCGCAACGCTGATCGCTCAGGACTGAGGGCTCGACTCGCGTCGATCTCATCAGCCTCAATGCGACCTAGATTGAGTGCGGCCTCTGCCTGTGACACCGAGGATTCGATTATGGAGCTCCGACACCTCCGTTACTTCGTGGCCGTCGCGGAGGAATTGCACTTTGGCCGGGCTGCAGAGCGCCTCAACATCGCCCAACCCCCTCTGAGCCGACAGATTCGCGTTCTGGAACGAGAGCTCGGCACGACTCTGTTCGAGCGTGGACCGCGCGGCGCCACGCTCACGCCCGCGGGCCGGGCCTTCCTCCCGGAGGCGCGCCTAACGCTAGCCCAGGCCGAACGCGCTCAGCGCACCGCGCAGCGCGCCGCACGTGGTGAGACGGGACGGCTTCGTGTTGGCTTCGTGGACGCGGCGACCAACTCCGGGATTCTCCCCGATGTGCTTGGGTTCTTCCGAATGCACTTGCCCAGCATTGGCCTCTCGCTCTTCGAGATGGACCCGTTGCAACAAGCCGAAGCCCTTCGCGACGGGCGCATCGACATCGGCATCCTGCAAAGTCCGCCCGCTGATGCCGACCGCTGGTTGCGGGTGGAGAGCGTTCACGTCGAACCGTTGGTTGCCGCGCTTCCGCAAGGACACCGCCTCACGAGTCGTGCACGACTCTCGCTCGCTGATTTCTCCGAGGAGCCATTCATTCTCTTTCCCCGTCACGTCGCGCCGACGCTCTACGACGATATCATGGCGCGCTGTCGGGGCGCGCGGTTTAGCCCACGGGTCGTTCAAGAAGCCACGGGATGGCACACCGTGGTCAGTTTGGTGAGCGCGGGCGTCGGCCTCGCGTTCGTTCCGCGTTCACTTTCGCAGTCGCGTCATCCCGGAGTCACCTATCGGCCTGTGCGTGACTTGCGAACGGACATGGGTCTCTGGGCGATCTGGAAGCGCGGGGAGACGTCGCCCGTTCGTCAGCGATTCGTGACCGCGCTCAAGACGGTCGCACAGGCGCGGTCTCGCTCGACACGACCTCGTGTTTCCCGCGATGACGCGTCAGTCAAATGATGCGCGGCCGCTCACGATCGGCGACGGCGTGGTCGACGCGCGCCAATGGGCGGAGGGGCAATTGCCGCTGGCTGATCGAGCGGCACGGCGCCGAATTGTGTGGCGACATACGCGCCGATGAGGTTTGCGTGGCGCAAGATCACGCGATCGTCGGCGCCCTCGAGCAGGCCGGCGAGCAGTACCGCGAGAAAGGCATCGCCCGCGCCGACGGTGTCTCGAACCTCTACTTCGTACCCTGATTGCTCGGCCCATCGGCCTTGGTTCCAGAGCACAGCGCCCTCTCGTCCGCGCGTGACACATACAGCGCGACAGGTGAATGTCGCGGCGATCGCCGCGACTTGTTCGCGGAGCGTGCCCGTTAGGCCGAACCACTCGGCGAGGCGCGCCAGCTCGCTCTCACTGACCTTGACGACGTCGGCGCGCTGAAGCGAAGACCTAACGATTTCACGGTCTTCATAGGGTGGACGCAGGTTGACGTCGAACACCATGAGTGCGTCACTCTCCCAGAGGCGTTCGATGGTGCGTCTGCTGATCGCCTGGCGTTGGGCGAGGCTGCCGAATACGATGGCGCGCGACGCGAGCGCCCGGCGTTCGAGCGCGTCGCTCAGCGCGATCGCGTCCCAAGCGGCTGGCTCGACGATCTCGTACTCGGCATTTCCCGCATCATCGATCGTTGCTCTCACGAGCCCGGTCGGGAGCTCGGGGTCGATCTGAATGAGATCGGCGCCGACGCCGTACCAGGGGCACCGGCGGAGCACTTCCTCACCGAGGCTATCGCCGCCGACGCGACTCACCATGCTGACCGTGAGCCCGGCGGCCCGCAGATGGCAGGCAGCATTGAAAGGCGCGCCGCCGAGGAACAGGCCCGCGGGCAGCGCGTCCCAGAGGACCTCACCGACGCACAGGATTTCCGAATTTGCCATGATACCTCGAGAGTATCAGACACTACAAAACATGTATTGGACTCGGACAGCCGTCGGCCGCTGATTCAGGATGTGAGTAATCCTGATTCGGAGTAATAGCCATGATCTCTCTCGAAGTCGTTGCACTGAGCCCTTACGCGCGAGAATGGGCCGCGGATCTCGCGCGCCGACGTGGCGCTCGACGCTTCCGCGACCACTCGGGCCGAGGCATCGAGCTGGGCGAGTGGCAGCCGAGTGACTGGGCCGCGCTCGTCGCGATGTACGGCTCGTCCGACGGGGCGCGTCACGGCACGGGGCTACCACCGCTGAGCATGGAGCGCCGAGCCGTTTGGCTCGAGCAGCTCTTGAGCCGGGGCCCCAACGTTGTGGCGCGGGTCTCGGGCCGGATCGTTGGGCATGCCGCGCTCGTGGCGTATGATCGCGGTGATTCGCACGAGCTCGTCGTGTTGGTTCATAGCGATTATCGGGGCGCTGGCATCGGCGGCGCGCTCGTAGACTCGCTCCTCCGCCTCGCACGACGTGATAGCGTCGACCGAATCTGGCTCACTTTTGACCCCGCAAACCGCGCCGCCGCAGCGCTGTTTCAGCAAAAGGGCTTTCGCCCTGCACCGGACGGCGGCCCGGAAAGTATCGCCGCGTTGTCCTGGGGCGTTCATGTCTGGACTCTCGCACTTTCTGACGAGTCGCGGAATCGATCAGCCGCCTTGAAGCGTGCGCTTAGTACACTCGCCTCGGCGAGTCGCATCAGGCTTCGCGCCTTCGTCAATGCGGTCCGGTTGGTGATGATCCCGCTCGTGTGCGCCCTGGTCATTGCCGTCGCCAGCGAGGACCCGCGCGGGAGGACGCTCGCGCTCGCACTCGCGGTGGCGTCGCTTGGGTTCGGGGTCGTCGTTCACGGTCGCGCGATCGTCCTTGGTCGGCCCGGACGCGAGCACGAACCTAACGACTCTCCGATGAGCACCGGCGAGTGGCTGGCAAAACTACGCTGAGCGCCTGATTGCCGTAGCGTCCGCCGCGCGGTAAACGCTTCACCGTCCTGCCCGAGCGGTAGCACCGGCAGCGGGCAGTGAGGAGGAGCGATGCTTGTCCGCAAGCCGGAGCGGACTTGAGGGTCGGGGCAACTGTCCTGACTTTACATGGATGATCCCGGCGGAACTCACGAACTGCTTCACTCATGGGGCACGGGCGCGTGGCGAACAATACGTCGCCGACGGCCGCATCCGCCTCGCTCCGACAGGACCGCTGCGTTTGGGTGGTGTCGCGCGTGGCAGCTCATCGTGGCTGGTCACGCTCGACGCGAGTGCTGACCACTGTCTGCAGATGAGCTGCAACTGCCCTTTTGCTCGAGACCGAGGCTTTTGCAAGCACCTCTGGGGCACTCTGCGGTTAGCCGACCAACAGGGCTTGCTTAAACCTCTCATAAAGGCAGCGGATGGCGTGTTCGTCGACAGCTCTGGCGACGACGACATGTGGGCAGAAGCTGGCGGTCCTGGTGCGTTGGCGGCGCTGGAAGAGCTCCGCTTGCGAGACATTGCACGCGTCGATGAAACTGCTGGCGCCCCACCCGCGGAGCCGCCGTCGACGGGGTCTGTGCCTTCGTGGCGTCGGCTCATTGAGACGGTGAAGCAAAATGCTCAGTACGAGCCGCCTCTACCACCGGACACGAAATGGCCTAACGATCAACGGCTCATCTACCTGGCCGATGTCGCCGCCAGTTCATCTGCACAGGGGCTCGTCATTGAGCTGGCGACGGAGAAGCGCGACCGGGACGGCACTTGGGCGCTCCCCAAGCTCTTTCGTTCTGGGATCGAGAGCTGGATGGCCATCCCCGATCCAGTCGACCGCGAGATTGGGGAAATGCTCCGTGGCTCTCGCCGCGTAACCGAGTGGGCACGCACTGCCTCGATGACGGGCTTCCTGCTCATGCCTGGCGCGTTCGATACGGTGCTTCGGCTCATGAGCGAGACGGGACGATTGCGAATTCGCCGCGATCCGCGCGAGCGCCCGGTCGAGCCGGCACACTGGGAGGCCGGTCCCGAATGGCAGATTCGTTACCGAGTCGAACGTGGTCGCGATGCCAGGTCGCTCACACTACTCGCTGAGCTGGAGCGAGCCGGCGAGACGATGCCTCTCGATCGCCCCGACTTCATCCATCGCGCGGGTTTCCTGGTATGCGGTGAGACTATAGCTCGCGTCCACCTCAACGGACCTTTTGCACTCGTCGTCGAGCTGCGTGCACACGGACCAATCACACTCAGCGAGAGCGAGCTTCCGGCAGTAATTGGTGCTCTCTCGGACCTCCCGGGCGCTCCGCGGCTCGAGTTGCAAAACGGCCTCGCTGTGCATGAAGTATCGCTACCTCCCGTGCCGGTGCTCACGCTCACCCGCTTTGGCGACGGGTGGCGACGCGACCAGCTCTTCGCCGCCCTGGCTTTCGCCTACGGCGGCATGACGTTGAGCGAATCGCGCCCAGGCCTGACAGTTTTCGATTCACGAAACAATCGGATCATCCGCCGCGATCGGGGCGCGGAGCGAGAAGCCAGGCGCCTACTGACGAAGCTCGGAATTCGCCTCGAGCGGGACTGGCGCACGGGCGGGACGATCCTCACAGTGTCGGCCGGCCGTTTCGAGGCGCTCCTTCGCGAGCTTACCGCCGCCGGCTGGACGGTACTCATCGACGGTGTGGCGCAACGAACGTCGACCGGCGTGCGGGCCAATGTCCGTTCCGGCGTCGACTGGTTCGACCTCGAGGTCTATATCGCGTTCGGCGACGTCGACGTGTCATTGCCGCGCATACTCGAGGCGCTGCGCGGGAAGGAGTCGACCGTCGATCTCGACGACGGTGGTATCGGGATCATCACCGCCGACGTTAGGCAGCGTCTTGCGCCGCTTCTCGCCTTGACCACTGGCGGCGCGGAGCTGCGTTTCCGTCACTCGCAGACCGCGCTGCTAGACGCCTTGCTGGCCACTCTGCCGGCGGTAGAAGCAGACGAGCGTTTCGAGCGAGCGCGTGCCGAGCTCCAGGGCTTCGAGCGCGTGGAACCCGCCCACGAGCCGTCCACCTTTCGCGGCGAGTTGCGGCCTTATCAACGTGAAGGGCTTGGCTGGTTCCATTTTCTGCGCCGTTTCGGCCTAGGCGGCTGCCTTGCCGACGACATGGGGCTGGGCAAGACCGTGCAGGTTCTCGCGCTACTCGAGTCTCGACGAGTGGAAAGGGCAGGTCCCTCGCTCGTGGTGGTGCCGCGGTCGCTGGTGTTCAATTGGCGGCAGGAAGGGGAGCGCTTCACGCCGGAGCTGCGCATTCTCGACCACACTGGCCTTGGGCGCGCCCGGTCCCGCCTGGAGCTGACCGATGAGAATCTTGTCATCACGACGTACGGCACACTGCGGCGGGACATCGCCGCCTTTCGTGAGCTCGAGTTCGACTACGTCATTCTCGACGAAGCGCAAGCGATCAAGAACCCGTCGACGGCTTCGGCAAAGGCGGCGCGGCTGCTGCGCGGCCGCCATCGGCTCGCGCTGACCGGGACGCCGATCGAGAACCGTGTCGAGGAGCTCTGGAGTCTCTTCGAGTTTCTCAATCCGGGAATGCTCGGCACGGCGGGAGCTTTTAAGGCACTGGCGCGCGCGCGCGGATCCGGAATAGAGCGCGCCGGGCCGCTGCCTAACGATGATAGCGAAACCGCCCTGCTTGCGCGAGCGCTGCGGCCGGTAATCCTCCGCCGTACGAAGGAGCGGGTCGCCCCGGAGCTTCCGCCCAGGGTTGAGCAGACGCTGATGGTCGAGCTCGAGCCCGCGCAGCGGCGTGTGTACGACGAGTTGCTCGCGCACTACCGGCGCTCGCTCCTACCCCACATCGAGCGGGTGGGCATGGCACGGTCGAAGATGAAGGTGCTCGAAGCGCTGCTTCGTCTACGCCAGGCCGCGTGCCATCCGTCGCTGATTGCCCGCTCTCATGAGGCGGCACCGAGCGCGAAGCTGGACGTTCTCCTTCCCAAACTCGCCGAGGCCGCCGCGGAAGCGCACAAGTCGCTCGTCTTTTCTCAGTTCACGAGCTTCCTCGCGCTGTTGCGAGAGCGGCTCGACGCCGACTCCGTCCCGTACGCATATCTCGACGGCGAGACACGAGACCGACAGGCCGTTGTCGAGCGGTTTCAGCGCGATGCCGAGTGCCGGCTCTTCCTCATCAGCCTCAGAGCGGGCGGCCATGGCCTCAACCTGACCGCTGCTGACTACGTGTTCCTGCTCGACCCGTGGTGGAATCCGGCCGTCGAGGCTCAGGCGATCGACCGCGCCCACCGTATTGGACAAGAGCGCCATGTCATCGCGACCCGCCTCGTGGCGCGCGGCACGATCGAGGAGAAGATTCTCGAGCTACAGCGCTCGAAGCGCGACCTGGCAGACGCGATTCTCAGCGAGGATCAGGGCACGCTGGCGAAGATCGGACGCGAGGAGCTGGAGCTGTTGCTCACATAAGGAGAGCAGACTGTTCCTCCTCAGGCCCTAACGAGCTTGCGATAGGCGACGCGGTGCGGCTGATCGGCATCGGGACCCTTCCGCTTCTTCAGGTCCTCGATGTACGACTGATAGTTCCCCTCGTGCCACACGACTTCCGAGTTCCCCTCGAACGCCAGAATGTGCGTGGCGATGCGGTCGAGGAACCAGCGGTCGTGCGAGATCACGACCGCGCAACCAGCGAAATCCACCAACGCGTCCTCGAGCGCGCGCAAGGTGTCGACATCGAGATCGTTCGTCGGCTCGTCGAGCAATAACAAATTGCCGCCAGCCATGAGCGTTTTTGCAAGATGCAGCCGGTTGCGTTCGCCGCCCGACAGATTCCCAACCTTCTTCTGTTGATCGGGTCCGCGGAAGTTGAACGCCGAGATGTAGGCCCGGGAGTTCATCTCGCGATTGCCGACTTTGATCGTTTCGAGCCCGCCTGAAATCTCCTGCCACACGCTCTTGTTGGGATCGAGCTCTCGCTCTTGGCCGGCATACCCGACACGCACCGTTTCACCAAGCTCGAGATCGCCCCCGTCGGTATGCTCCTGGCCGACGATGATCCGGAAGAGGGTGGTTTTACCGGCGCCATTCGGGCCAATGATGCCGACAAGGCCGCCGCGGGGCAGAGAGAATGACAGCCCGTCGATGAGCAGCTTCTCACCGTATGCCTTGCGGATGTCTTTGGCGTTCACGACTTCGTTGCCGAGCCGGGGCGGCGGCGGGATCACGATCTCGTGCTGCATCACCTTCTCGGCCGTCTCCGCCTGCGCCAGCTCCTCGAACTTCTGCACGCGCGCCTTCGACTTTGCCTGACGCGCGCGGGGCGCCATGCGCACCCACTCGAGCTCGCGGTCGAGCGTACGCTGACGCGCGGACTCCGATTTCTCTTCCTGGGCGAGACGCGTCTTCTTCTGCCCTAACCAGGACGTGTAGTTCCCTTCGTACGGAATTCCTCGACCGCGATCGAGCTCCAGAATCCAGCCGGCGACGTTGTCGAGGAAATACCGGTCGTGCGTGACGGCGACGACGCAGCCCTTGAAATCGGCGAGGTGTCGCTCGAGCCAGGCGACGCTCTCGGCGTCGAGATGGTTCGTCGGCTCGTCGAGGAGGAGCATGTCCGGCTCCTCGAGCAGCACGCGGCAGAGGGCGACGCGTCGCTTTTCTCCTCCAGATAGGTTCTCGACGCCCGCGTCGCCGGGCGGCAACCGCAGGGCGTCCATGGCGACTTCAATCTTGTTATCCAGATTCCATAAGTCGTGCGCGTCGATCTGCTCCTGCACCCTCGCCTGCCGGTCGAGCAGCTTCGTCATCGCCACGTCGTCCATCGGCTCGGCGAACTGCATTGAGATATTGTTAAACTCGTCGAGCAGGGCCCGCTGGGCGCGCACGGCCTCCTCGACGTTGCCGCGTACGTCCTTCGTTGCGTCGAGCTGTGGCTCCTGCGCGAGGTAGCCGACACGCGTGCCCTTCGCGGCCCAGGCCTCGCCCTGAAACTCCTGGTCGACGCCGGCCATGATCTTGAGGAGCGACGATTTGCCGGCGCCGTTGGCGCCGAGGACGCCGATCTTCGCGTCGGGGTAGAACGAAAGCCAGATATCGTCGAGGATGATGCGCGAGGGCGCAACCACCTTGCGCAGGCCTTTCATGACGTAGATAAACGGAACAGCCACGGGAACTCACAAATGAAGTGGAGCGAGGAATCTAAAAGGAGAGCCCAGCACCTAAGTAGGTAGCCAAAAGCCCTGCAGCAGTGGCCTACAGGATGTTGATAGCAGGCTACGGCCCTCGCCCGTGGCCGCTCGAGCCCGGGCCACGGTTGGATCCGCCGCCTAACGATCTCAGGAACCGCTCAATCGGCGACGACGAGCCAAGCGCCTGTATGCCCGCGAAGTCTGTCCCGAATCCCACCGCGACCGTCCAGCGCGCCGCGGCGCCGCTGATGCCATGACCGCCACTCAACGTCAGCGTGTACGGCCCCGCCAGATTGGTCGCGATAGAAAGCGCCAGGGCGCGCGAGGGTCCGATCGAATCACCGGACGCGAGGTCGCCGTCGATGCCGAGCGTGGCCTCGACGTGGTCCAGCAGCTGGTAGCTTGCCTCGAGATCGCCCCAGGCGGCATTCGACGCGCCAAGCGTCGAGTACAGGCTGAAGCCGTTGAGCGATTTGCCGAGGCCGAGGTGCAGCGACAAAGCATCCGTCGGCGAGAGGCCGAGGCCCAGCCCGACACTCGTGCCCACATGCCCGGTTCCGAAGCCAACCCGTTCGTTACCGACAGGGATCGACGCACCTAACGACAAGCCGGGTGTCGGGCTCCATGGCACGTCGAAGCCGTGGTCCGCGGCCAGATCGACCGGAAGGTCGGTCAGCCCGCTCACCGATCCGCCGCCGAGCGTCGTCGGGAACGCGACGCGCGCAAAGCTCGGCGAGATCGCGAGCGAGAACGACGTGGCGAAGTGATAACGAACCACGCCGGTGGCACCTTGCTGCAGGCGCCGATCGGCGAAGCTCATCGAGCCGGTCGTCACGCCGAAGGTGATCTTGGGCTTTGGCTTCTCGGGCTCGATCGTGAGCGTGTCTTGCGCGAGCAGTCGCGACCCTACCAGGAAGCAGAGAATGAATGGGCGAGTGAGCATACTCGCATGACCGACAGCGCGTGTTGTCGTAACGCGCTCACTCGCTAAGAGCCATTAATGCTGAGAACGGGTGCGTCGTCAGCCTGCGTGCTCGTCGCCGAAGATTTTGCCGAGGTCCTCGCCCTCGAAGACATTGGCGTGGATCATCCATCCGAAGAGCGACTCGTGGAAGTCGCCGCCAACGGCATCGCAAGCGGCTTGCGTGGCGATGGGACTCTCGGGGCCGAATACAGGACGACCACTCTGTCGCTCCATCCAGCGCGCTGTCTCTCCCCGCTTCGGCAAACACCAATTGACGTGCTTGTGCCACTGGGCAATGGCGAGCGGCACCCGCTCGTTCAGCTTATCGAGCCCGGCACGTTTTGGCATGGTATACATCGCACCGATGAGCACCATTTGCCCATCAGGCGCCCTTTTGTACAGCAGCGACGTCGGCTCGTTGGGATCGAAGCGGAACGCTTCCTTGAATGCGTTGCGGTAGTTCGTGAAATGATAGACGCGTTGGTTCTTCACGTTCGGCAGGAACATTTGAAAGCCGTCACGCTCGGCCATGGCGACATCTTTGTATTTTGCAATCCCGCGCCGTAACTCGGCGACGACGGCAAGTGCGCGCGTCGAATCCTCGTGCGTCGCGGTCCGCATCGGCGTCATTTGCATGTGGAGGCTCATGATGGAGTCCCTTCGCATTTCGCCCATCGCGTGGTCGGCCATGCCCATCATATGGTCGTCTTCGCCAGACATCGCTGGGGGCTTCCTGGTCGATGTGTCAGAGCCGCGCGCTTGACCACAGGCGAGTACCGGGAACCACACCGTCGCCACGAGCAGCGCAATGGATGACGCGAGCCATGTCCTCGACGATAAGCGCGACATACCTTTCCCTCCAATGAAACGAGCACGGCCATCGCGACCACACCCGAAAGACGCTTCTGCGAGCGCTCCGTTAACTCGCGCTCGCTGGTCAACGACCATCACGTGACCATCGTCACGCTGGCCTCGCTGGTCGATTTCTCGACGCTGCGCGATACACTGTCCGGCAATCCGGCACTGGCGATTCCCCTCGTGTTCGCCGGCGGCGTCCTGACGAGCCTTACCCCCTGCATCTATCCGATGATCCCGATCACGGCGGCGATCGTTGGCGGAGCGCAGGCGCAAGCTGGCGCTCCAGGCGCGGCGCGTTGGCGGCCCCTCGGCCTCACCCTGACGTACGTTGTCGGACTCGCGTTGGTCTACTCGATGCTGGGGCTGTTCGCCGGGCTGACGGGAACGCTCTTCGGAACCGTGAGTACCAATCCCTGGTTGTACTTCCTGATGGCGAACGTGCTCATTCTCGCGGCGCTCGCCATGCTCGACGTACTACCGGTACGGCTCCCCGCCGCGCTCCTGTCGCGTGCGTCGACGGCGGGAACCGCGGGGCGTTATTCGGGCGCACTCGTGATGGGCGCCCTGTCGGGGCTGGTCGCCGCGCCGTGCTCGGCGCCGGTGATGGCGGCGGTGCTGACGTGGGTGTCGACGACGCATAGCGCCGCGTTAGGCTTCGTCTATCTGTTCGTGTTCTCGCTCGGCATGTGCACGCTGCTTGTCGTCGTTGGACTCTCGTCGGGGACACTCGCGCGGCTGCCGCGGGCCGGTGTGTGGATGGTGTGGGTGAAACGAGTGTTCGCGCTCGTCATGCTCGCGGTGGCGGAGTACTATCTGGTGAAGGGTGGGCAGCTGTTGATCTAGGCTTGGGACTAGGATTTCGGACTCGAGGCTTGAAATGACTTGTCGATTCAGTTTCGCACTGCTCGGCCTAACGAGTATGCTCGCCGCGGCGCCGCGCGGTCTGCGCGCGCAGGACATGGGAATCGGGATCGGCATCAAGGCGCCGGCCGCGGCGGCGGAGACGCTGGACGGGAAGCCGTCGGATCTCGCGCAATATGTCGGCAAGACGCCCGTGCTCATCGAGTTCTGGGCGACGTGGTGCCCGAACTGCCGCGAGCTCGAGCCGCATCTCAAGGCCATGCACGCCAAATACGGCAACCAGGTCAAGTTCGTCGGCGTGTCAGTATCCGTGAATCAGTCGCCCGACCGCGTCAAGGCGTACGTCGCGAAGCACGGCATTCCCGGCGACCAATTCTTCGATCGCAACGGCACGGCGACCGGTGCGTACGACGTGCCGGCAACATCGTACGTCGTCGTGCTCGATAAGACGGGGAAGGTGGTGTACACGGGGCTGGGTGGGGATCAGGATTTGGAGAGTGCAATCAAGAAAGCCTTCTGACCCCCCGCGTACGCATCGCGACGTCGACCCCGAGTCCAGCGGCGAGACGTAAGCGGCGAGCCATCAGCGGTCAGCCACGCGGAATACGCGCTGTCATCCTGAGCGAAGCGAAGGATCTGCTGTTGATTAGATGACAGCAGATCCTTCGCTTCGCTCAGGATGACAAAGGGGCTCACGGCTTATGGCTCGCCGCTTACGTCTCGCCGCTGGACTCGGGGTCGACGTCGCAATATAGAACCGCCACATCGATGCCGAATGCCTAAGCTGACTGCTGATCGCTGTGAGCTGGCACGTGACGCACCGTTAGGCCGCCGTGCCTAACAGTGGTAAGGCGAACAGCTGCTCCGTCCCGACCGGCCTCGTTGCCCGGTAGACCTGAATCGCGTCGACCACAGCGGGATCATCGAACCTCATCGCGAGGAGCTCGCGCACCGCACCCGAAGGAAGCTCCCGGTAGAAGTTCAGCGTGCAGTGGGGCGTGAAGGTGAAGCGCGGCCGTTCGGTGACGATTCGCGCGGCGCGGATGCGATCCGCCATCGCTTCGTGAAGAGCGCGCACCGGACCGTTCGCGTCGGTCGGCAGCACGACGACGTCGCTCTGCATGAACTGCATCGGAGGGTCGAAGCGCAACGTCAGCGGCGCCACTGATTGTGCTACCGGGATGAGTGCTTCGCGCAGCAGCTCCGCTGACGTCCGTACCGAGATCGGACCCATGCCTGACGAGCCGATGAGCGTCAGATGGGGCGGCAGCTCGGCCGCCATGCGCGGATCGTATCGTTCCTGTACGCTGTGTATGCGATCCGCGACGGATCCCGTGAGCGCGGCGATGACGACGATCCCGGGCTTCACGTCGCGGCCAACCCGCGACCCGTCATCGTGGCGCGGGCGCCACCAACCAGGAAAACGAGTATCCGCCGCTTGGCGCGGGACTGATCGACGTGCCGAGTAGCCACTTATCGAACTTGTTGGTGGGATTGGTTCGATGATGATAGCGCACGACCTTGTTGCCCGCGAAGGTGCCGATCGCCGCGCCCATCATCACGTCGCTGGCCCAGTGACGGTTGTCGTACATTCGCGAAACACCAACCAACCCGGCCCCGCCGTACATCGCCGGCGCGATTACCCACGTCCACTGTGGCCACCAGCGCGATGTCTCATTGGCGACCGCTGCCGCCGCCGCAAACGCGGCAACCGTGTGTCCCGACGGGAAGGACCGGTACGAATCACCGGCCTTCACGCCACGCCCGATCTGCCAATTGTTCGGATCGAAGCCGGTGCTGTCGGTCGGCGGATGCACGAACGGACGCGCCCGTCCGAAAAAATTCTTCAAGACGCCGCCAAAGACGCCGCCGATGACAACGGCTTCAGTGCCGTGCAGTCCCAGATCCGCCATGTCGCGTTGCTTGGACACGCGGCCGGCGATGTAGAGCGTGCCGCCGATGATGAACGCACCCGGCTCGGCGATCGTCCGGAATCCGACCGCCGTCTTCTGCAAGAACTGATTGGACTGGTTGTACTTGTTTTGAAGTCGTGTCGCGAAGTACTTGTCGACGGGACGCAGAGCGAACGTTCCAACGACAAAACCACCGGCGAGCGCCGCGTCTTCCCAGGTGAATAGCGCGACATGCGGCGCCGGCGCGGTACTCTGCGCACGAAGCGGGGCGGTCGCGCTGAGGGCGAGCACGAACGCGCGAAGCGTTAGTCGGTTAGAGCCGGTCATCAGTCCGCCGATGGGCCTCATTTGTCATCCTGAGGGAGCGTAGCGACCGAAGGATCTGCTGTTGGTTTTGCGAACAGCAGATCCTTCGCTTCGCTCCTCGGGATGACAGCCAGTTATCCTCTTGCACCTCTCAACCCCACTTCTTTCGAATTCTCCAAGTCCGCCAAAAACATCGCCTCTGCTTGTTCTCCCAACGCGGGATCCTCGATCACCGCATCCAGCTCGTAGTTGATCGCCACGCCAAGCGGATTGAAATCAGTAGAGCCGACGCGGACCCAGCGGCCGTCGATCACGCTGGTCTTGGCGTGCATCATCTCCCCCTGCCACTCCCACAGCCGCACGCCGTTCGTGAGGAGCCGGCGATAGTACCGGCGCGCGAGCAACGAAACCCACGGGTGGTCATTGCGACTCGGGAGAAGAATGCGGACGTCAACTCCGTCGCGGGCGGCGCCATTGAGTGCCTCGACCTCCGACGGCGACGGAGCGAAGTACGCCGTTGCGATCCAGATCGAACGCTCGGCTGAAATGGCTTGAATCTGGAGGGCGCGGGAAACGCGCAGGCGAAGCGGCTCCCCCTCGACGATGCCGACGAGCGCAGGGGTGTGCGTCGATGGATCGAGATGCGATCCGCGCGCTGCTCGACGGAGAAACCGATGTGAGCCCCGGCGCTCGCGTCCTACCGTGCGACGCCACATCGTCTCGAACGCGGCCACCATGTCGCGCGCCGCCGGACCCTCGATGACGACCGCCGTGTCGCGCCAGCGCGAGCGATGTTGTTTGAGAACCCCGGTGGTCCACTCGCGGCCCACACCCACGCCACCGGTAATGCCTATCGTCTCGTCGACGACGAGCAGCTTCCGGTGATCGCGCGGGACGAACCCGAACCAGCGTCGAAAACCGGGCTTGTTGAATACCTGAAGGTCGATGCCGGCGCGGATAAGCTCGCGAATAAAGGAGCGGGAGGTCCCGCGAGCGCCAATCCAATCCAGAAGCACTCTTACCGCGACTCCTCGTCCGGCGGCTCGGGTCAGCGCGTCGCCGAAGCGGCGCCCCACCTCGTCTGATCGAAAGATGTAACTCTCCAGCGCTAGCGATGTCCTCGCCTGCTCGATCAGCTCGAGCATCGCGTCGAAGGTCGCTGGTCCGTCGCGCAGCAACCGAACGCGATTGTTGCTCGAGACGTCCGCGGCCGCGATCCGCCAAAGACCGCGGGCGAACGACGGACCGGGAGCGATGGGAAGGTTGTCGGCGCGGAGTTCTACGCTGCGACGATCAGGCAAACGATTTGGATGCATTGCGTGGCGTTCAATCTACTGCTGGGCTCCCCTACTGGCTCACCCCTGCAGGAGGCAGACGCCGTACCGGCGCGACGCGCCGCTCGGCCGCGTCAAGCATCGGTTTTCGGCCGCGGGCTGACCCACCGGCGCACGAACTCGTCGAGCTCCTTCAGATCGAACGGTTTGGCGAGTATCGGCTTGCCGAGCACGCCGAGTGCATGGTTCGTAGATTCGCCGGCGGCGACATCTCCCGTGACGAAGACCACATTTGGGGAGAGGTCGGGCCGGTTTTCTTCGATCCAGTCCTGGAGCTCCAGACCGCTCTCGTCGCCGAGCCACAGGTCGACGAACGCGCCGTCGACGGTTTGAGATTCGAGCACTTGGCGTGCGCTCGCGACGCATGCCGCTTCATGGACGATGTGCCCGCGCCGTGTCAGCCAAGTCACGACCGCACGCCGGATCGCATCTTCGTCGTCGACGTAGAGAACGGTCGCCATTCGGAATTCCGTAGACCGCGCTCTGCATCATAGTCTGACATGGCCCGCGGCGTCATCCGAACACGCACCGACACGCAGATGAGAGCGCGCTAATGAAAGCGTGATTCTTCAGCCCTTTTGGGCTAGACTTCCGCCATGCTACCAATCGATCTGCAGGGGCGTCGTGCGTTCGTCGCCGGCGTCGCGGATGACGCCGGGTTCGGTTTCGCGATTGCGAAAGCGTTGGCCGAGGCCGGGGCGACGGTGTGCGTCGGTACGTGGCCGCCGGCGCTCAACATTTTTCTGAATCTGCTCGAGCGCGGCAAGATGGACGCGTCGCGCCGGCTGCGATCCGGTGATCTGCTGCAGTTCGAGAAGATCTATGCACTGGATGCGGCGTACGACCGGTACGACGACATCCCGGAGGACGTGCGCGGTAACAAGCGCTACAAGGACGTCGGCGACTGCACGATCGAGGGCGTGGCGAAGCGCCTAACGGATGACTTTGGCAACAAGCCACTCGATATTCTCGTGCACTCGCTGGCCAATGGCCCCGAGGTCAAGAAGCCGCTGCTCGAGACGAGTCGCAACGGCTATCTGACAGCTGTCAGCGTGAGCGCCTACTCGCTTGTTTCCATGATCGCGCGATTCGGACCACTGATGCGCGACAACGCTTCGGTGGTTTCGCTCACGTACATGGCGAGCGAGCGGGTGATTCCCGGCTATGGTGGCGGAATGTCGTCGGCGAAAGCCGCGCTCGAGAGCGACACGCGCACACTGGCATTCGAGGCCGGCCGCAAGTTCGGTGTGCGCGTGAACACCATCTCGGCGGGTCCGTGGGCGTCGCGCGCGGCGAGCGCGATCGGGATCATCGAGCGGATGGTGGAGTACGTGGCGAAGACCGCTCCCCTAACGAGTCCACTGGAGCCGAGTGATGTCGGCAACGTCGCCGCGTTCCTGTGTTCCCCGTTGGCTGGCGGTATCACCGGGACGACGGTCTATGTCGACAAGGGCTATCACTCGATGGGGATGGGGTACGAGCCGTTCTCCCAGTTGTCATCCTGAGGAGCGCAGCGACGAAGCAGATCCCTCGTCGCTACGCTCCTCGGGATGACAGCCTACTGCGCCGCCACCTGGCGCGGGGGCGGCGCGTCCACCGGCTTTGCCTCGATCGGCGGCAGCCCCGCGTCCCGCAGCATCGAGTTGATCCGCGGCAAGCCCGTGTCCACCGATCGCTTCATCGTCTGCAGCTCGCGGTCGAGCTGATGGGAGAGTTCAGTAAACACTGAATACGACTGTTGCGTCGGCCGCCCGTCGGAGCTGCCGACGACGCCCATCAGCGCGCCGAGCTTGTTGTTGAGCCGGATCGGATAGTTCAGCGGATCCTGGCCGCTGCGGTTCCTGGTCTGGTACAGCGAATCTTCGACCTGTGACAGCGCCTGCTCGAGGGCCATTGCCGCCGTACCGAACGTCGCCTGACGGTCGGCGGCGATGCGACGACGCCGGTCCGCCAGCTCGCGCTTGATGTAGCGAATCGTCTTCACCGCGTCGTTCGTCTCGGTGAAGCGATCGCGAATCCTGGTGAGCAACGCGAACTGCTCCGCGTAATCGGCATTCGTTACGCCCTTGGAGCGCGGATCAGGAAGTAATCGGAAGGATTCCGTTGCGATGGGCTTGCCGCTCACCGTTAGGCGAATGCTGTACGTCCCCGGCGGAGCGGGCGGTCCCTGCGTACTTGCCGCCCAGAGAATCATTCCCTGGAACGTGGACGCGTCCGGGTAGCGCGTGTTCCAGGCGAAGGTGTTCATGCCGCGACGATTGGGCGCGCGCGGCGTCGGCGGGGCGCGGAATCCGTCGTCGTC
>Ga0137376_10000652_pt1 | contig 16916 bp, 10 predicted proteins | sample SagtaG_23_FD_104814 | JGI IMG/M metagenome (GOLD analysis project Ga0137376, IMG submission 104814) | Vadose zone soil microbial communities from Sagehorn Ranch, Mendocino, California, USA - Sage2_L_20_16 metaG | ecosystem: Environmental > Terrestrial > Soil > Vadose zone | place: USA...
TCTCGGGAGCTAGCGTATCGGACGATCGAAACGCAGAGGATTCGGCGCGTTGAAGCTGAAGTGCCACCACTCCTGGTCGTAGTTCAGGAATCCTTCCCGCTCCATCGCGGCCTTCAGCTTCTGCCGGTTCGCCGCTACGTCGCCCGACGCGTTGGCGGTGTGAGCCGCGGATGAGAACGTATCGAACGGCGTCCCCATCTCGAGCTCTCGACGCGTCGCCAGATCAATCAGCGTGAGATCCACGGCCAGTCCGAGATTGTGACGCGACCGGCTGGCGATGTAGCCGTCGCTGAGAAGGTCTGGTCTATTCACTCTCTTGGTCCACTCAACCATCGCCAGCGTCGCGCGGACGGGACGATACGCGTCGAAGATCTTTATCCCGAGTCCCTGGTCACGTAGATCGCGCTGGACGCGCGCGAGCGAGGCAGCGGCTTCCCTCCGCAGATACGCGCGATTCGCGACATAGCCGGGCAGCGGAGCGCCAGTAAAGTTGTTGAAGGTGGAATAGCGAAGATCCACCACGATGCTGGAATCGATCTGGCGTACGTCCGCGAGAAGCGTGTCGGCCACCGCATCCGGCGCAACCGCGGTCTCCTCGGTATTGACGGGTGGAGACGCAGGTCGCGCTGCCGGTGGCGACGCGGGTAGACAGCCACTCAGTGCGATTAACGCGATCGCTGCGCGGAGGCGGGCGATGGGCATCCGTCAAGATATTAGCGCCGCGCGATTAAGTCAGCACCGGCGGAAACCGGATGCGGACAAACACCGTAGTCCGAGATGCACAGCGGATCTAAACCTTTATGTTGGGTCGGCTGTCAAATTCGTATCACCGGCCCCTCGTCACCCGTTCCCAGTGAATCCTCTGAATCGACTAACCTTAGCGTTGATTGTCGTTTGCTTTCGTACGCTGTCCGCGCAGACCGATCCCGCCGCCAGCCACGCCGGGACCAGCCGCCCAACGCCCGTTGTCTCGGCCTCACCGCTCACGGGTTCGATAAAGCTCGACGGCAAGCTCGACGAACCTGCCTGGGCAAGCGCATCGCCCGTAACATCGTTCACCCAGATCGATCCAACCGAAGGCGCACCGGCTTCGGAAAAGACCGAAGTCAGGGTGCTCGTCGGGCCCGACGCCCTCTACATCGGTGCCAAGCTGTACGAGTCCAATCCCGCGAACATTCGCCGGCGTCTCTCCCGACGCGACGAGCCGGTCGACGGCGATGTCTTCGCGGTTACACTCGATTCGAGGCATGATCATCTGACCGGCTATTACTTCCGCGTGACGGCCGGTGGTGCAATGCGAGACGCGGTGGCCGGAGGGCCGAACGGACTCGATCTCTCCTGGGACGCCGTGTGGGACGCAGCGGTCTTCACTGACGCGTCGGGATGGTCAACGGAGATTCGAATTCCTTTCTCCCAGCTCCCCTACAATCGCGGCGACCGCGTGTGGGGAATCCAGTTCGAGCGATACAGCTGGAACAAACAGGAGCAGGATTTTTTTGCCTTCACTCCGAAAAAAGAAGTCGGCGGCGTGGCGAAGTATGGACATCTCGTCGGTCTTGGCGAGCTTCCCGCGCCGAGCCGCGTGGAGCTGACGCCCTACGTGAGCACTCGCGCGGAGTATTTGCGGGTTCCTGCCGGGAATCCCTTTCGTGACGGAAGAGACTATTTCGCTTCCACCGGTGCCGACCTCAAGTATCGACTGACCAGCAGCATGACGGTCAGCGCGACGGTCAATCCGGATTTCGGGCAAGTCGAAGTAGACCCGGCGGTCGTCAACCTCACCGCGTTCGAGACGTTCTTCCCCGAGAAGCGGCCGTTCTTCGTCGAGGGCAGAGAGCTCTTTCGCTTCGGCGACATTCGCACGTTCAACAGTTATGGATCACCGACTTTCTTTTTCTCGCGGCGAATCGGGCGGCAGCCGCAGCGGGCCGTCGGGGGGCCCAATGTCCCGTTCGTCGACGCGCCTCAGCAAACCACGATTGCGACCGCTGTCAAACTCACGGGAAAGACCCGCGGTGGCTGGTCGACCGGCGTTCTCGACGCGGTGACCGCGCGCGAGACGGCCAACTTCGCTGACGCATCGGGTGTGCGCGGCCACTCGGAAGTCGAGCCGCTATCCAACTATTTCGTTGGGCGCCTGCGGCGGGAGATGCGCGAGGGAAATACCGTCGTCGGCGGTCTCCTGACCGCGGTCAACCGCGATCTTCACGAGCCGGCGCTGCGCAATCTTCTGCGCTCGAACGCGTACGTGGGAGGGCTGGATCTCAATCATTCATGGAATAACCATGATTGGGCTTTCGACGCGTCGCTGGCCGGCAGTCAGGTGCATGGGCTTCGCAGCGTGATTGCCGCGACCCAGCAATCGAGCGCGCGCTACTTCCAGCGGCCGGATGCCAGGAGTTTTCGCTTCGATCCAAACCGCACCAGCCTGTCTGGCCTGGCCGGCCAGGCGGCACTGATCAAGGGCGGCGGGCTTCACTGGGGAGGAAACCTCGCCTACCAGTTCTCCAGTCCGGGTTTGGAGGTCAACGACCTCGGCTTCGAGTCCCAAACCGATCGCCGCGCCGTATCGACCGATCTCCATTATCAGGAAAACAAGCCGGGTCGATTCCTGCGCAGCTGGCTCGTCGAGGGATTCACCAATCAGGCGTGGAACTACGACGGTGACATTACGTTCAACAACTACGCGGGCTTCGCGCAAGGAACGTTCAACAACTTCGCCGGCGTGTTCGCGCGTACCGACTTCAGCGCGGAGGGCTTCGACGATCGACTGACACGTGGAGGCCCTGTCGTCCGACAACCCCGATCGATCGCCACCGATCTCAACTTCTTCAGCGACCGGCGGAAGGTGTATTCGGCGTCCGTCGAATGGTACAGAAGCGCCGACGTAGAACACCAGCTGGCACAGAGCTACAGCATCCAGCTGGCAATTCAGCCCAAGCCCGGTGTGCGATTCAGCTTCGAGCCGAATCTGCAGAAGGCGCACTCGCTCGCCCAGTGGGTGACCACTTCCAGCGATCCACTCGCGACCCGCACCTATGGCAACCGCTATGTATTTGCGACCATCAATCAGACAACGCTCGCTCTCGTGACGCGAGCCGATTGGACTTTCACGCCCAAAGCGTCGCTCCAGGTTTATCTGCAGCCACTGATATCGGCCGGCGATTATTCGGACTTCAAGGAGCTGCGCGCGCCGCGGACTTTCGATTTCAACGTCTACGGACGGGATGCCGGCACGGTAAGCAAGACAGGCGGGACTTATACCATCGACCCCGACGGAAACGCACTGACGCCGAACACGATTCAAATTCCGGATCCGAATTTCAATTTCCGGTCACTGCGTGGGAACGCCGTGATGCGCTGGGAGTATCGCCCGGGTTCGGCGCTCTTTTTCGTCTGGCAGCAGCAGCGCGTCGGCAGCGAAGCCTTCGGGGACTTCGACTTCAGCAGAGACTTCCACGGACTTGTCCGGCAGCATCCCGACAACGTTTTCACGATCAAAGCCACGTACTACCTGGCCTACTAGCGGCAGCCGGGGATTCCGCACTCCGCGCCGGCGGCGACATATTGGCGCATGCCCAGCTCCGACGCGATAAGCCCATCTTCACTCGCGAGCGCGGCCCCGCGCGGCCACCGGGCCGCCGTCCTCGCCAGCTTCCTCGGGTGGACGCTCGATGCGTTCGACTTCTTCCTCGTCGTGTTCTCACTCACCGCGATCGCGAAGGAGTTCCACAAGACCGACGCCGAGATCGCGCTCACGATCACGGTGACGCTCGCGTTCAGGCCGATTGGCGCGTTCATCTTCGGCCTGATGGCGGACCGGTACGGCCGCAAGCTGCCGCTGATGATCGACCTCGTGTTCTTCTCGATCGTCGAGGTGCTGTCGGGGCTCGCGCCCAACTACGCGACATTTTTCCTCCTGCGCGCGCTGTTCGGGATCGGAATGGGCGGTGGGTGGGGCGTCGGGGCCTCTCTCGCCATGGAGAAGGCGCCGAAGGGACGCCGCGGCGTTCTCTCCGGACTGCTGCAGGAAGGATATGCGACTGGATACCTCCTGGCGGCGATCTGTTATTTCTTCGTGTTTCCGCGCTGGGGCTGGAGGCCGATGTTCTTCATTGGCGGCCTGCCCGCCCTGCTGGCTCTCTTCGTTCGATTTCGCGTTGAGGAGTCGGAGGTCTGGCAGCGCACGAAGCACAAGGACTGGGGCAGCCTCGGCCGCGCGATAGTCTCACACTGGAAGCTCTTTCTGTATCTGACGCTGCTCATGGCGGGAATGAACTTCGTCTCGCACGGCACGCAGGACATGTATCCAACTTTCCTGCAGCGCGACTGGGGTTTCACACCGCAGAAGCGGGCAGTGCTGACAGCGTTCTCCATGGTCGGCGCGATCATCGGCGGCGTCACGTTTGGCTATCTCTCCGACCAGATCGGGCGGCGTCGTTCGATCGTCCTAGCTCTGTTGCTGGCGATCCTGATGATTCCGCTGTGGGCGTTTTCGCCGGCGCTCCCGGGTCTCGTGATCGGCGCATTCGCAATGCAGTTCATGGTTCAGGGCGCCTGGGGCGTGATTCCGGCGCACATTTCGGAGCTGTCGCCCGATTCGGTGCGCGGCTTTCTGCCCGGCTTCGCTTACCAGTGCGGCGTGCTGATCGCCAGCTCGGTCGCCTATCTGGAGGCGCTGCTCGCGGCTCGCACCAGCTACGCGCAATCCATGGCCATCGTCGCCGTAACCGTATTCTCGTCTGCCGCCATCATCGCGTGGGCGGGGCGAGAGAATCACGCCGTGGAGTTCGGTCGAGACGAGGCCCCCGGCCGGGCTGCCTGACGTTGCTCAGGCCGATTCCATCTCTTTCGCCTTGGCCACGAGTCCGTTCAACAGGGCGCGGACGTGTTCCGCGTCGGTGCGCGGATTCATCATCGTCACTCTCAGCACCGGCCGGCCATCCAGCACGGTAGCGGTAATCCAGCCAGTCCCTTCCTTGTTGTAGCGCGGCCGCAGCTCGCGATTGCGCGCGTCGATCCGCTCGATCTCGCTCGAGGACAAACTTTTTCCACGGCGCGCCTTGTCTTCTCCGCCGACATATCGGAAACAGAGAATGTTCGACTCAGGCTCGTGGAGGTTCTCGAACTCGCCGCGTTCCTCTATCGCGTCGTAGAGAATCCGCGCGGTGCCGCAAAGATGGTCGTAGAGCCGTCCCAGTCCGCGCGAGCCAAAGCGTTGGATCGCAAACCAGAGCTTGAGCACGTCGGCGCGGCGTGAGCACTGAAAGCTCCGAATTCCCTGATCGAGGATGCGAGCAGCCTTCCCGGCATGAAAGAGATAGGGAGCCTGTTGCGCGAACGCGCCCTCGAGATCGCGTTCCTCACGGGTCAGCACCATTCCCGTCGCGAGCGGAAGAAGCATCATCTTGTGCGGATCCCAGGCGAGCGACCGCGAGTGAGCCAATCCCCGGAGGGCGCGTGGCGGCCGTGCCGACAAGAGAGCGCTCGCCCCATGTGCGGCGTCTACATGGAGCCAGATCCCGCGCTCGGCGCAGAGGGCGCCGATGGTCTCGAGATCGTCGAAAGATCCGGTCGCGGTTGTTCCCGCAGTCGCGACGACCGCCATTACGGGCTTTCCTTCTTCGCGTAGGCGATCGAGCGCCGCAAACAGGAGATCCACATCGATCTTGTAATGGCGAGACGGAATCGCGATTCCTTTCCGCCGGCCCATTCCCAGCTGTCCGATCGCCCGCGTAACCGCGTAGTGGGCGTGCTCGCCGTAGACGACATAGGGCGGATCGCCGCCGATGCCATCTTCCCAGGCGCCGGGAACAGCGGAGTTTCTGGCGGCGAGCATCGCCGTGAAGTTGGCCTCCGTTCCACCGGAGGTGAGCGTGCCCCCCGCGCCTGCTCCGTATCCAGCCAGCTTCGACAACCATCGCACGATCTGATGCTCGATCATCGTGGCCGTCGGTGACATCTCCCAAACGGCCAGCGACTGATTCAGCGCTCCGATGACGCTCTCCATCCACACGCCGACCGCTAGCGGCGCCGACGTCTGATGACCCATGTACATCGGGTGATAGTACTTGTTCGCGTCGGCGAGCACTTCACGTTCCAGCCGCTCGATGATCTCCGCGACAGGTCGTCCTTCGCGTGGAAGCTCTTCGTCGAATCTGCGACCTAGCTCCTCCGCGGAGCGGGGCGTCGAGACCCGTCCGTCACCGCGGCGGGTTGACTCGAAATAGCGGGCTGTTACGCCGGCGAACATTTCTCCCACATCGAGAGAGGTATCTGCTTCCAGCTCGGCGAGAATGTCATCGATCATAGCGCAAAATCTAGCGGACTTGGGGCGAAGTCTTGTCGGCGGACTGCAACTGAGAACTACGCTGCGGACTGCAACTGAGAGCTACGCTGCTGCCCGCTACCCGCTGATCGCTGACAAACGCTGTTCGCTAACGGCGTCGGGACAGATCGTTGCAAGATTACGGAGAGGCAACAGACGCGGTTCATGTCACGCCACCGCGATCTGTCCCGTCGTAGGTAGCGTGTGGCGATAAAGCGTTGCAGCGGGTAGCGGGTAGCAGCGTAGTTATCCGTTGCAGTTCCGAGTCCAGAGCTCGCAACGATGCTAGCTGTCGAGGAGCCCGTTCTGGCGGACGAAGTCGGCGAGCTCACCGCGCGAGCCGACACTGAGCTTGAGAAAAATGTTGGAGAGGTGCGTGCTGACCGTGCGGGCGGAGATCTGCAGCGCGCCTCCGATTTCCTTATTGGACTTTCGCGTCGCGACCATGCGCGCGATCTCCATCTCGCGGCCGGTCAGACCCGCTGCTCCGGTCGTCACCGACTTCGGCGGCGGCCTGACGCCCAGCTCACGCATCTCCTCGCGCGTTCCGTCGAGCTCGACGGTGGCGCCAATGCGCGCGAAGACGTCGTGCGCCTTGCGCAGCTCGCGCATTCCCGCATCACGATCGCCCACCTCGACATACGCGCCGGCAAGTCTGCGCCTGATCTTCGCGGCTTGCGGGGGATATGGAATCGCTTCGAGCTGTTGGACGGACGATTGCAGCAACTCGATCGCGCGCGCCGGGTCGCCGTCGCGAAATCTGGCCAACAGACCATCACCAGCGTCCGCGTAGGCGAGGCCCAGACGATGCTTGAAACGGCCGGCTTCGCGTCGCATGCGGGCCAGATGCTTGGCAGCTCTATCGAAGTCGCGAGCGAAGAGCGCCGCCTCGCCAACGGTCGGCAGCAGCCATTGAAGCGCCCAGACGATGTATCCGGTGCGATCCGCAATCGCGAGCCCGGCCTCGCCGATGCGAACGGCCTCCTTCGGATGACCCTTGGCGAGATAGTACGACGCCAGGCCGAGATGCGCCGGAATGATCGACGGCACGTCGAGCGCGCGATCGCCGGCGCCGGCAAGTGATCCCGCCTTCTCCGCACCCGCGAGCTTCCACGCCTCATCGAAATATTCTTTTGCTTTGTCCTCGGACCCGCGCCAGAGGTAAATGAGACCGGACCACACATAGAGACGCGGCAGCAGCACGCGCTGATTGAGACTCTTGGCAAGACTGATCGTGCGCTCGGCCGTCTCGAGCGCTCCGTCCCAGTCACCGATGCTGGAAGCGTATTGCACAAAAAGTTCGGCTGACCAAAGCGGCAGGAGCGGCGAATGCATTTGCTCAGCGAGGCGATCGCTGGCAGCAAGATGTTTTACGAACGCCGGCTCATCTCCCGAAATTCCCTCCAGCAGCGCCATTCCCCAATGCGCTGTCCACTCCAGCATGCTCTGACGAGCGGCTTCCGCGTGTGCGATCGCCTTCATTCCGTGTTCGCGCGCCAGCTCGAGCGGACCAGCCCACGCGTAGAGAAGAAGCAGCGCTCTGTGCGCGCGAGAGAGAAGCGCGTCGTTCCTGATGCCGGCCTCAGCCGCCGATGCGAGCGCACCCTCGACTTCAGCCTGAGCTTCCAGCAATCGCCCGAGGTCCTGGAGGGCGATGCCCTTGGCAAGACGCAGTCTCACCGTTGTCGACAGATCACTGGACGCAGACGCCTCCTGCAATCCGGCCTCGTAATGCGCAAGGGCCTCCGCGTACCTGCCGCTCCAGTAGCAGGCGAGACCCATGCGGTGGTCGATGTCGGCGAGCGCCCCTCGTTCCGCCCCTGCCGCGGCTTGCTCACGCGCGCGCGACCATAACTGCAGCGCCGCATCGTACTCGCCCAGCCGCTGCCGCATCCGCGCCAGCGTCGTAAGAATCTCGTCGCGCGGCGCGTCCGCGATGGTGGGATCCTTGTCCAGATGCTCCAGCGCCGCCGCCAGATAATTCGCCGCCTCCCGATTGGCGTATTTTTCGATAGCGCTTCGTCCGGCAGCGTAGAGATACTTGACCGCCTTCCGCGCCAGCGGCTGCGAATGGGCGCGCGCAAAATGGAGCGCGAGCTCGTCGGCATGCTCGAGTGCGGCGGCGCCGTGAAGACTCTCGAGCGCCTCGGCGATGGTTGCGTGCAGGAGCCGAGCGCGCGCCTGTCCGAGCTCGGTGTAAATCACCTGCTGGAGCAGTGGATGCGTGAAATCGTAGTGTATCGCATCGACGCTCCCGGTTTCCTGCAGCACTCGCTGCGCGAGCAGCTCCTCCACGCCGGCGATGATCTCCATTTCCGCCAGGCCCGAGACTGTAGCCAGCGTGTCGTATTCGGCGCGCGTACCGATCACGGCGGCGAGGTTGGCCAGCGTTCGTGCGTTCGGTGAGAGCCGATCCATTCTTGCCTTAACGACGTCGCGAATCGTGGACGGAAGGTGGAGCGTCTGCATTTCCCAGCCGGTCCAGCGCCCGTCGCTCTGCGTCAGCGCTCCCGAATCGACCAGCGACTTGAGCGTCTCTTCGACGAAGAATGGATTGCCGCGAGTCCAGTCGTACAGCATCGGCGAGAAATGGCGTGTCACTGCCTTGTCCACACCGAACATCTGCGCGACGATCTCCTCCACTTCCTCTCGTTCGAGAGGGTCGAGCCTGCGCACGGTGAGGCAGCCAAGTCCCAGCAGCGATTGCTCGGTGCTGCGCAGCGTCGCGTTCGCGTCCCGCTCAGCCTCGTTGTAGGTGCCGAGCAGGACAATTTTCTGGCCCTCGATCTGACGTGCCACGAAATGCAGCAGCTCGAGCGACGACGCGTCGGCCCACTGAAGATTCTCGAGGACTACAAAGAGGGGCTGCTTAGCCGAGAGTCGTCCGAGAAATTGCGTGAAGTTCCACAACAGGCGCGCCTTGATCTCGGACGGCTCGGCGCCCGCCGCGGCGCGCTCGCGGTCGGCGGACCCACCGAGATTTGGAAATACGTACCCGAGCTCGGCTGCTCCTCCGCGCGTCAGGACGGAGAGCGAGGCGGGCTCGAGATTCCGCACCAGCGGCAGAAGCGCGTCGGAAAAGAGCGCGTACGGTACGCCGGTTTCAACCGGGAACGACCGTCCGATCGCTACGCTCCAGCCTTTTTTCCCCGCCAGCTCGGCCGCCGCCGTTGCCAGGCGGGTCTTTCCAATTCCCCCCTCACCTACGATGAATATGGAGCGACCGGCGCCCTTGGCGGCTTCGTCCAGTGTCGTAGACAGGAACGCGAGGTCCGCGCCTCTCCCCACAAGCGGGGCAACATCGGGCCTTGGCATACAAGCCAATGTACGGACAGCTTTTTTTTCGAGCTAGTCTGACGTCATCGAGCGGCTTTTTGGTCCACGGGCCCGAGCGCAACGGCGCGCCAGTCGCGCGTCCACGTCCGGAAGCGCGATTCGCGCGCCTGCCGTCCGAGTCCCACGACGAAACGAACTTTCATCGGCGACTCGAGAATTCGGTTGAACATCACGCGACCTTTCCCCGAGAATGGAGTTCCGGGCACCTCGAAAATCACGAGCGTCTGAGGGGCGACTGGGATTTCCATCAGCAGGCGGGCTCCGCTCGGACTCACATCTTCGAGGAGCGCCAATCCCTGAGTTGGCTCTCCGCCGTCCTCGCTCTCGATGGTTACGCGCGCCGGCAGCTGGACGAAGAATCTGCGCTCTCCCCTGACATTCGCCACGAACTCAACCGCCTTGCTGAACAGATTCAGCGACTGGCGGTATTTCATGCGCCACATCGGCACGGAGTAGTGCATGCAGTGGAGCTCGATCGCGTCGCGCGTCTCGACCGGCAGCCCATCAAACTGGACTCCGTGAGTGAAGACCTGCGTTCCTGCCGTCATCCCTTTTTCGACGTGGACCACCGTGCCGCCCACCTCCACCGGGCCGGACGCGAGCCCCAGCGAAGTCCGGACCCTTGTTGCTTTGGGCATCTGAAAGGACGCGCGGAACGCCATCCCTGAAGGATTCAGATCCTGGGTCAGAGCGAGCATGTCCCGGTACTCGTGGCCGGCTTTGTCGGTGCCGCTGATCGTGATTGGAAATGCGTCGATGAAGCGGTGATCGACCCGCTGCTGCCGGGACGAGCGACTCTGGAGAACGACGAATCCGGCGAAGTAGATGTTCCAGCCGACCCAGAAGCCGTTGAACCAGAATGCCAGAGACGACCAGCTGGCCCCGTGATAGTCGACCCAGCCGTAATAGCTGGCGAGCGTGGCCCAGATGAGCGACGCAACGGACACGATGAGCAGATACAGCTGCGGAGCGTATGTCTCGAACGGAACCTCGCCGGTGCCCTTGGGCGTGACGTGGAATTTCAACAGCTTCTGGGTGAAGAACGCGGGGTAGGTTTTTATGTACGTCCAGAACTTCGCCATGTTGTAGCGCTCGGAGATCAGAATCCATCCCGTTCCCCGCGAGAGCAGCTCGAACGCGATGATGCTCAAAAGCACATAGGGGACGAATCGGGTCACCAGCTGGGCGTTGGTAACCTTTACCGGCAGCCATCCCGTGAAGAAAAACAGTACCGGAGAGAGATAGAAAATCAGTTTCTGGATTCCATCGAGGTAGGTCGCAGTCGACGCCAGATAGGCAAGGCGCTGCGGGATGGTGAGGCCGGGATAAATGAGGGGATTGAGCTTGCGCAGAATCTGCATCGAGCCTTGGCCCCAGCGGAGTCGCTGGACGTGATACTGGTACGCCGATGACGGCGCCAGACCATAGGCGAGAGTCTCACCGTGATAGACCGACTTCCATCCGCGTCCGTGAAGGACGATCGATGTCTCCATGTCCTCTGTCACCGTTTTCGTCGAGAATCCGCCGATGTCGTCGAACGCCTTCCGGCGCAGCACGCCGCAGCTCCCGCAGAAGAACGCCGCGTTCCACCTGTCTTTTCCCGGCTGAAGCAACGAGAAAAAGATTCGATTCTCTTCCCACAAGCTCCGGCCTTCTTCGTTGACGACGTGGGTAAATGAGTCGGTGTTGTAGAAATCCTGCGGAGACTGCGCGAACGCGACCTTCGGATCGTTGAAAAAGCCGAGCAGCCGATCCAGGATATTGGGCAACGGCACGTGATCCGCATCGAGCTGCAGGATGAACTCGCCGTGGGTTACCGTCAGAGCGTGATTGAGATTGCCGGCCTTCGCGTTCGCATTGCCCTCGCGCCGGATGTAGCCGAGCCCGAGCGCTTGGGCCATCCCCCTGACCTCTTCGCGCTTGCCATCGTCGAGCATGTAGGTGCGGTGCGGATACTTGATGGCGCGCGCACCGATCGCGGTGCGCCTCAGCACCTCGAGAGGCTCATCGAAGTTTGTAATGAACACATCTACATCGAGATCCTTCGGCGCGGGCGGCGGGTCCCGGTAATTGAGCTTCCACACCGTCGCGATCATCAGGAACGAATTGAACAGGCCATAAGTCTCGGCCACGATCAACGCGATCGAAAAGATCAGCGCGTCGTGATTGAGTGACGCGCCCCAGCGCCAGATGATCCAGTACAGTCCATACAGCCACGCGATGGCGGCGAACCCACGCGTAAACAGCTCTTCGCCGCGCGGTAGCTTGGGGACAGCATCGCGGAAGGCGGTATCCGGAATCTCCGGGTCGACGTCGAGGTTGGACGGGGAACGCTCGGGAGCTGCCGCGTCCAGAACGGCTTTTGTCGGCATTCGATTAAAGGCTGCTAGCGCGAGATTTGTGCCCAGCGGCGATTCGCTATTATAACCCCCTGCTGGTTCATTCGTTGCGAAGCTGCAGGGCATGCCGGCGGCCGATTTCCGCGCATTCGCGCACGTCCTCCACGGCGCCCAAGCCGATCACGACGCCCTTCTGCGCTTCGTTGGTGACGCGCCCTTTGTGTTGCTCGGTGAAGGCTCTCACGGGACTCACGACTTCTATCACGAGCGCGCGGAGATCACGAAGCGGCTCATCACGGAGAAGGGCTTCGGCGCCGTCGCCGTCGAGGCCGATTGGCCGGATGCGTACCGCGTCAATCGGTACGTTCGTCACGAGGGCGACGATCCGGACGCCAACGCCGCGCTCAGCGGATTCGAGCGATTCCCTACATGGATGTGGCGGAATACCGTCGTGCTCGAATTCGTGGAGTGGCTCAGGGATGCGAATTCGACACGCGCGCCCGCGGACCGGACGGGGTTTTTCGGGTTGGATCTTTACAGCTTGTTCAACTCGATGGCAGCGGTAGTCGAATATCTGGACCGGACCGATCCCGATGCGGCGAAACGCGCCCGCTACCGCTATTCGTGCTTCGAGCACTTCGGTGAGGACAGCCAGGCGTACGGCTACGCCGCGAGCTTCGATCTTTCGCGCTCGTGCGAAGACGAGGCGATCAATCAGCTCGTCGAGATGCAGCGGCGCGCCATGCAGTACCTCAGTCGAACCGGAGGGGACGATTTCTTCGACGCGGAGCAGAACGCACGTCTGGTAAAAAACGCGGAGCAGTACTACCGCTCGATGTTTCGTGGACGTCAGTCATCGTGGAATCTGCGCGATACGCATATGGCGGAGACGATCGATGCCCTGGTGTCCTACCTCCGTCGGCATGAGCGCCAACCCAAGATCGTCGTCTGGGCCCACAATTCCCATCTCGGAGATGCGCGCGCAACGGAAATGGGAGCACGCGGCGAGCTCAATGTCGGACAACTCGTTCGCCAGAAATATGGCGCTGACACCGTTCTCGTCGGCTTCACCACGTATACCGGTACGGTCACCGCGGCGACCGACTGGGACGATCCGGGGGAACGCAAGCGCGTTCGACCAGCCCTAGCGGACAGTTACGAGCTCGGCTTCCACGAGACGCAGATCCCCTGTTTTTTTCTCGACCTGCGAACGGCCGGGCGGGGGAGCGCGCTATTGTCGAAACCGCGGCTCGAGCGCGCTATCGGCGTCATTTACCGTCCCGAGACGGAGCGGGTCAGCCATTACTTTCGCGCCGACATGCCACGCCAATTCGATTGCGTCTACCACTTCGACGAGACGCGAGCCCTGGTACCGCTCGAGAAGCCCGAGCGTTGGCACGACATCGAGCCTCCGGAGACCTATCCGAGCGGTATCTAGCGCGACCGCTTTGTGGCAGGAGTCGGAGCAGGTCTCCCCGTGCCCGCGGAAAGATCGAGCATTTTCCGTTCGCCGAGATAGTTGACGGACTTCAGATTGGCCGCGTCGCGGAGGCGCTGTACGGTAGCCGCAATCCTGCTGGAAGCGGCAAGAATCTCCGACGCTATTCCCGGAATCTCCTCCGCAGTCGCCTCATGTGCCAGAAGCTCCGCGTTCATCAGCAGCACGGTCAGCACGTTGTTCATTTCGTGCGCGACCGCTGTCGCCGTCTCTGCCACTCCAGCAAGACGCTGCGCCTCGAGGTTCCGCTCCTGCATCTCCCGCTGGAGCGTTACATCCTGTATCTGCCCGATGAAGTAGGCCGGCAGCCCGTCGGAGTTGTGAACCACGGAGACCGCGAGTGAAACCCAGATGACGCGACCGTCCTTGTGCAGGTACCGCTTTATTCTGTGATAGTTGGTGATCTCGCGGCCGACCAGTCGCCGCAACTGGTCGAGATCGGTTGCGATGTCGTCGGGATGCGTGACGTCGGTGATGCTTCGCTGAAGAAGCTCGTCCTCTGAATAACCAAGCATCTCGCAGAGAGCGTGGTTCGCCCTGAGCCATCGGCCCTCCAGACTGACGAACGCCATTCCGTCGGGCGAATGGTGAAATGCGTTTGCAAATCTCTCCTCGCTCTCCCTCAGCGCCCCTTCGGCCTCGGCTCGCCGGCTGATGTCGCGAATCAGTCCGAGAATTGCGTTCCGTCCCTCGAAAACGATCGGCACGGACACAATCTCGGCGAGGATTACCGTTCCGTCTCGCGCGACGAAGCGAACGTCCAGCGGGACTCCGGCCTTGGCTGCCGCGGACGGGCCGCTAATCCGCTCGACGACTTCCGCCACCGAGTCCGGGTGCACGAACTGCATTATCGGCTCGCCAATGAGCGAGGCTGGATCGGCCCCCAGCCTGTTGGCGGCCATCGGGTTCAGGTAGAGAAACTTCTCCGGCGTGTAGACGATGATCGCCTCGGGAGCGGACTCGATCATCGTTCGGAAATCAGCGATCGTCGGACCCGTTGGCATCTCGTCAATATGAGGTCTTGACTAGCCGGGTGACAACTGGCTGGTGCAGTAGGGGCAACGGAGCGCAGTCGCGTCGATCGACATCCGGCAATACGCACAATTTTTTTTCGGTGCTTCCGCCGCCGGCTTGATGAAGATCTTCGAGATGCGCCAGGCGACAAAGCCGATGATCAGGAAGTTGATTACGGCGGCTATGAAATCACCAATCCCAAACTTTACCGATCCCACACTCCAGGTGGCCGTCTGCCATTCCCCACCCGGTCCAATCGCCGCTACGATGGGCATGATAAAGTCGTCGACGACTGCCTTCACCAGCGTGTTGAGAGCGGTGCCCACAACCACTGCTATTGCCAGCGCCACGACATTCTGTTTCAGCAGAAAGTCCTTGAACTCCTTGAGCATGAGCATGGCCGTTTCCGTGTAGAGGGTATTAGGTCGAACGGGACAAATTAGCGTTCCTCGCCGACGCCCGGATCGCCGCCAATCTGCGAATGGCTGCGATTCCGACTACCGGTCCGAGCGCCAATACGGCAAAACTCCAGCGCCAGCCAGCTCTCTGGGCAATCAGCGGGACGATCTGCATTGGGAGCATCGTGAGGAGAAATCCCAAAGAAGTCTGAACCGTGAGTGCCGTGCCGACGGCGTGCGCCGGAACCGCTTCCGTCACCAGGGTGCTGAACTGGGCGCTGTCCGCGATGACGAAAAAACCCCATGTCATCGCCAGCGCCCCCAGCACCCATATGGGTCCGCCGAACAGGAACCCGCTGATCACGCAGCAACTGCCGCTCATTAACAGCGAGATCGAGACGAGCCGTTCCCTTCCCCGTTTGTCGGCGAACAACCCGCCCCAGACGCAGCCCAATCCCCCCACCGCAATCGTTGCAAATGCGAGAAGCGAAATGAAGCGCGGCGCGCGATACCGCCCACCGGCGCTGGCGGCGAAGCTCGCCGCCAGAAACGCCGGAATCCACGTCCAGAATGCATACAGCTCGAACATGTGACCGAGGTAACTGGCCGTCGCGAGACGCCATTCGCGTACGCGGACGATGTCCCGCACATGACTCCATGAGAACGGACGGGATGTGAAGGGAAAGGGGCCGTCGCGGTAACCGAACGCGACGAGGATGCCCGCGATGACTGCTCCGGCGCTCGCGGTGAGAACGACAGGCCTCAGTCCGACGCGGGGAATGGCGCGCACGAGATAGGGCGTGGCTTTCCCGACCGTGAGAGCCCCGACGATCACGCCGATCGCCAGCCCGCGCTGCGAGCGGAACCAGGTGGCTGCCATCTTCATCGCGGGGGGATAGACGCCGGCCAGAAAGAAGCCCGTGAGGAACCGCAGCACGAGCGCGGTTCGATAGCCCGGCACAGCGAGGATCGCAGCGTTGGCTGCGGCGCCGAGCAGCGCGGCACCGCCGAAAAGCCTCCCGGCAGCGATGAGATCGGGAAGATTGAGCAGGGCGGCAACCGCCGTCCCGCAGACGAAGCCCAGCTGAACGACCGTAGTCAGCCAGGCCGCCTCCGACATGGTCAGGCCCCAGATCGCGCGGAGCTGCGGGCTAACCGCGCTCGCCGCGAACCACAGCGACATGCCCAACAATTCGGCGATTGCGAGTAACGCAAGCACCCGCCAACGCGTCGAGTATGTGTCAGCTGACATGACAAAAAACTAGCCTCGCCCCGCAGTCATATGCATCACTAATGACGGATCCGATACAGCCAGCTCCGCCTGCCGCACCACCCGCGTCGCCAGCGTCCCAATCGGGGCGACCCGCTGTCGCTACTTTGTCGCGCGACCTGTCGGATTTTCTTATCGAGCTCTCGATCACGATGAACAAGCACGCGATTTACCCGAGCAGCCATCCTCTGCTCGACGTCGCGGTCGACGGAGTGTCCAACCGCCTCGCGGTTCTCTTCGTGGAAGAGCGTGAGTCACTGTCGATCGGCGTCGCGCGCAAGCAGCTGATCATCGAGGGCGTGGCCACGGATCCGCAGAATCCGGTGCTCAAGGAGCTCGCGCAGCGCCTGCATCAACACCGGGTGGGTGCGCTGAAGTTCGTGCGCGGGATCGGCCGCGACGAGCTGGCGGAGGCGCTGGCCGCGCTGGCAATCGATCCAATCAGGTCAGAGAAGCCGATCGGGTTGGACACGGAGCGCGTCGGAGAGCTGTGGCCGCACATCCGGTTCTTCCCCTTGACCTACGATCGCCTGCAGCTGATCGAGGACGATGGCAGCGGCGAACCAGCCGGAGCGGATCAAATGCAATCCGGACGGGCAACGCAGCTCTGGATCGGACTTGCGCGCGCCGCTCTGGTTTCCGACACGTCGAGCGCAGCCTCCTCACGAGACGACCGCGACGACGACACGGCGCTCGAGCCCGCCACCGTCGCGCGGGCGATCGACGAGCACCA
>Ga0137376_10000657_pt1 | contig 16905 bp, 14 predicted proteins | sample SagtaG_23_FD_104814 | JGI IMG/M metagenome (GOLD analysis project Ga0137376, IMG submission 104814) | Vadose zone soil microbial communities from Sagehorn Ranch, Mendocino, California, USA - Sage2_L_20_16 metaG | ecosystem: Environmental > Terrestrial > Soil > Vadose zone | place: USA...
CGCAGTTGCGAGGATGTCGCGGTGTCCAACGACAGCGTCTCGCGTACCTACCGCGTCGTGATGGCGGCCGTGACTCCGATCGTGCGCTGGTGGGGCCGCCTCGAAGTGGTCGGCGAGGACGCCCTGCCACTCGACGGGCCGACCCTGATCATCGCGAACCACGACAGCTGGTGGGACCCGCTCGTGGTCGGCGTCGCGGCTATGCGCAGGCCGCGCCAGGTTCGGGCGCTGGCCAAGTCTTCGTTGTGGAAGATCCGGGCGGTCGGCTGGGTGCTCGACGGCATGGGCCAGATCCCGATCGACCGCGGGCGGGGCGACAGGACGGCGCTGTCCGCCGCGATCGATCAGCTGCGTGCCGGCTCGTGCATCGGCGTATTTCCCGAAGGCACCGTGTCGCGTGGGAGGCCGTTGCGCGCGCAGAGCGGAGCCGGCCGGCTGGCCCTCGCAGTACCCGGCACCCGGGTCGTCGGCGTGCGGGTGATCGGGGCCGTCGACGTCGTGCGCGTCCCGAAGCGGCCTCGGATCCGCGTCGAGTTCTTCGAGCCGTCCGACGGGCAGCCGCGTCCGGACGAGACGGCGATCGCCTTGACGAAGCGGACGATGGCCGAGGTCAGAGCAGGTGCTCCGTACGTCGTGCCCGGGCGCCGCAAGAAGGCGGCCGAGTACCGCCGCCTGGCCGGCAGCTGACCGGAACGGGCCGCGCCCTGCTCGCCGCGGGCTTCACTGCCGCACTGCCGCGCTTCGCGGACTTCGGCTCGTTGCCCGTAAGGGTCCAGAAGGTGCGCTCGATCTAGCCGTCCGCGTCAGAACTGACCTATGACGTCGACGATCAGGATCGTCGACGGGGTGGCCGGCCGAGCTGCCTGGGTGGACGTCGCCGGCGTTGCTGGAGTCGCCGGGAGCAGGACCACCGCCCGGCTACCGATGTTCTGTCCGCTGAGTTTGTCGGCGATGCTGAGGACGTTCTGGGCGGAGGCGGTCTGCGGAGCCTGGCCCCATGTCGCTTGGGTCTTCCGGCCGGTTGCCAGGTCCGCCTCCACGAGCTGCATCGCCAGCGTCTTGGTGGGGTCGATCTTCGCGCCGCTGCCCTTGACGAGCAGTGTCGATGTGGGCTTCGTGGGCGCCTTGACGCCGGCCGTGCTGATGATGGTCGGCTTCTTGCCGGGCACGTTTGTGATCTTGGGCAGGCCGCTGCTGGGGATGTCGCTGACGACCGTTCCCGGTGCGGAGGCATCCGGTTTGTAGTCCGCGACGAGATCGATGACGAAGACGAGCGTGTCCGTACCGGTGATTCCTGCACTCGGCTGACCGCTCGCACCGTAGCCGTCCGAAGGCGGCACGGTCACCAGAACGCGGCTGCCGAGCGTCTTGCCGACGAGCGCCTTGTCCCAGCCGGGGATGACCTTTCCGGCGCCGATGACGAATGCGGCCGGCGCACCGCGCTCGAAGGAACTGTCGAACGCCTTGGCCTTGCCGTCCTTGGGCGCCCACGTCTGGCCGACGTAGTTCGCGACGAGCGTGTCGTCCTTCGCCACGGGCGCGCCCGTTCCGCGGGTGAGGATCTGCTGGGTGAGCGCGGCGGGGGCCGGGGTGGCCGGAATCGTGAGAGTCGGCGTGGCACCGAAGGTCCCGGAGACCTTGACGCCGACGTCAGTCGTCGTTGTCTTGACCGAGGCGCCGGACGATCCTGACGCCGGGCTCGACGAGTGACTGGGCTTGGAGTTGGAGCTGCACGCGGTGAGCAGCACGGCCGGGACGATGAGCACCACAGCGAAGCGGCGCGGGCCTATAGGCACAAAAACCTCGTTCGGATTCGCGGGAGCAAAGCACCGAGGGTAGCCCGCTGCGTGAGGCAGCAGCGCAGGAGCGCTAGCCGGACGGCTTTGGCAGGTCAAGAGTGGCGCGAGGCGGTCCGCTGTGGGCCTGCGGATGCCTGCTCGACGGAACGACGCGGCGCTTCGCCATGCTGTCAGCGACGACGTCGTCGACGTCGCGGGTCAGCCCCATACCTCGGCGGCCGTCTCGACGATCAGCGACAGCTTCGCGATCTGCTGCTCGCGCGTGAGGTCGTTGCCCTCGACGGTGGACGAGAACCCACACTGCGGCGACAGGCACAACTGCTCGAGCGGGACGTAGCGCGACGCCTCGTCGATGCGCCGCTTCAGGTCGTCCTTGGATTCCAGCTCCGGGCGCTTCGTCGTGACCAGGCCGAGCACGACCATCTTGCCCGGCGGGACGAACCGCAGCGGCGCGAATCCGCCCGAGCGCGCGTCGTCGTACTCGAGGAAGAAGCCGTCGACGTCGAGCTGGCTGAACAGCGCCTCGGCGACGAACTCGTAGCTGCCCTCGGCGGCCCACGACGATCGGTAGTTGCCGCGGCACATGTGGGTGGTGATCGTCAGGCCGACCGGGCGGCCCGCCAGCGCGGCGTTGATCTGGCGGATGTAGCGCTCGTGCTGGTGCTCGGCGTCGCGTCCCTGCGCGGCCAGCATGGCCCGCTGAGCCGGGTCGTTGAGGTAGGCCAGGCTCGTGTCGTCGAGCTGCAGGTAAGTACCGCCGAGATCCGCGATCGCGCGCACCTGCCTTGCATACGCGCCGGACAGGTCGTCCCAGAACGCGTCCTCGTCCGGGTAGACGGCCGGATCGATCGCCGCCGGGCCGCCCCGGTAGTGCACCATGCTCGGCGACGGGATCGTGAGCTTGGGCGTGCCGGTCGTCACCGCGGATTGCAGGAACTGGAGGTCCGGCCCGAAGATCGGCCCGTCGATGCCGATCTTGCCGTCGACCTTCAGCGCTGCCGAGGTGAACTCGAGATCGCCTTGGGCGTTGCGGAAGTGCACGCGGATCGCCTCGTCGGTGCGGCTGATCCCCTGCAGCTGATAGATGAAGTCCATGTGCCAGGACGCCCGGCGGAACTCGCCGTCGGTCGCGGTCTGCAGCCCGATGTCCTCCTGCATGCGGACGACGTCACGGATCGCGGCGTCCTCGATCTCGCGCAACCGCTCGGCGTCGATCGCGCCGTTCGCACGGTCTTCGCGCGCCCTCAGCACTTCCGGCGGGCGGAGCAGGCTGCCGACGTGGTCTGCGCGAAACGGGGGAGTCATGGCTCGGCCCTTCGTTCGAGTACGTCACGGGCAATGGCGAATGCACGATTCGCCCGGGGCACGCCGGCGTAGACCGCGACGTGCAGCAGCACCTCGGCGATCTCGCCCGGGGTCAGGTCATTGCGGCGCGCTGCCTCGACGTGCATCGCGATCTCGTGCTCCGCGCCGAGCGTCACCAGCGCGGCGAGGGTCGCGATCGACCGGTCGCGGCGGGCCAGCCCGGGACGCGACCACACGTCGCCCCATGCGTAGCGGGTGATGAACTCCTGGAACGGCGCGGTGAGCTCGGTGGTGGCGGCTATCGCCTGGTCGACCACTGCGTCGCCGAGGACGGCGCGGCGCGTCGCGTAGCCGCGCGACAGCGTGCCGCCGGCGCGGAAGTGGTCGAGCAGCAGGGCGGCGATGCGGCCGGGTTGCTCGTAGGTGAGGACGTGCGCGGCTGGCGTGATGATCTCCAGCCGGGCGCCGGCGATCGCGTCGGCGATGGCGCGCGAATGTGGCGGCGGGATCGCCGGGTCGTCCTCGCCGGCGACGACGAGCGTCGGCGCCGCGATCCGGGCGAGGTCGGCGCGCAGGTCCAGGCCGGCGATCGCCTCGCAGCATTGGGCGTAGCTCTCGGCGTCGACGCTTGTGAGCATGCCGCGCAGGCGGGCGACGAGCGCCGGATCGCGTGCGGCAAGCGGCGGGGTGATCCAGCGCGCCACCACGACATCGGCGATCGCGGCCATGCCGTCCGTGCGCACGGTGGCGGCCCGGTCGAGCCAGCCCTGCGCGGGCGGCACGTACGCCGACGTGCACAGCAAGGCAAGCCGGCCGACGCGTTCGGGATGGTGGATCGCCAGCCACATCGCGGTCATGCCGCCGAGCGAAAGACCCGCGAGGTGGACGCGCCCCAGCCCGAGTTCGTCGAGCACGGCCACCACGTCGGCGCCCAGGTCGGCTATCTGCGCACCGTGCGGTGACGCGGGGGAGTCGCCGTGACCGCGGGCTTCGATGCGCACGACCCGGAAGTGCTCGGCAAGCACGCCCATGCACGGCGTCCACATGTCGTTCGTCGTGCCGACCGAATGCAGCAGCACGAGCGTGGGCGCGCCTTGTGGACCGTCGGCCCGCCAGGCCAGCGTCATGGGCTTCTCCCGTCGAGGTAGCGATCGACCAGATCGCCCGCGTGACCCGCGTCGCCGTCAAGGCCGGCCAGGTTGCGTGCCATCGCCGTCGTGTCGACGTGCAGCCCGGCCAGGCACGTGTCGAGCCGCGAAGCGGCGCCGCCCACCGCCCGCAGCAACCCGATGAGCGCGGGCCATTCGGCGTGCCACGCCCCGGCCGCTCGCTGCAACTCATGCTCGCCGCGGAGCAATGTCGCGACCAGTCCCGGCGCCTGCGCGGCGCCCGCGCGGGCAGCGATCGCGGCGATCGGATTCTGCTTGTGCGCCATGATCGACGACCCGCCAGGGGCCCGCTCGCGGACCTCGCCGATCTCGGTCTGCGCGAGTAGCACGACGTCGGTGGCAACCTTGCCGATCGCAACGGCGGCCACGCCGAGCGCGCCGGCCAGCTCGGCCACGACAGTGCGGTCCGTGTGCCAGACGCCGCCGGGTTCGGCCAGCCCGAGTTCCTCGGCGATTGCCGCGACGATCTCGACGGGAAGCCCGGCGAGCGTCCCGGCCGCGCCGCCGAGCTGCACCGGCAGTTCGCCGCGCGTGGCGGCGAGTCCTGCGCGAGCGCGGTCGAGCCCAGCACCCCACACGGCGGCCAGTGCGCCGAACGTCGTGGGGACCGCCTGCTGCAGCAGGGTGCGCCCAGCCATCGGAGTGTCGCGGTGGTCGCGGGCCAGCCGCGCGCACGACGAGCCGCATGCGGACAGGTCGGCGATGATGCCGGCGAGCGTGCGGTATGCGATGAGCATCGAGGCGGTGTCGAGCACGTCTTGGCTGGTCGCGCCGAGATGTACGGCGGCAGCGTCCTCGCCCACCACGGCCCGCAACGCCGCGACGAGCGGGATCACCGGGTTGCCGCTTGCCGCGGCGGCACGGCCGAGCTCGGCCGGATCGGAGCGGCTCAGCTCGGCGGCGGCGGTGGTGATCCGCGCGGCGGTCTCGGGCCCGACGACGCCGACACGAGCGCAGGCGCGAGCGAGCGCCGCCTCGACCTCGCACAGCGCGCCCAGCCAGGCGCGATCGTCCGTCGCGGCGACCACGGCGGACGCTCCGAAGATCGGGTCGAAGAGGCTCACGTGTCACACCGTAAAGAACGGCGTCTCGCCGTCGCCCTGCAGCCGGATGTCGAACCGCAGCCGGTCCATACCGTCGGGTACGGCGGTGAGCGCGTCGCGGTCGGCCGCGTCGAGCGAGCGCAGCACGGGATCGGCATCGTTGGCCTGCGGCTCGTCCGGGAAGTACAGCCGGGTGACGAGGTGCCGGAGCAGCCCGCGTGCGAACACCGTCACGTCGAGGTGCGGAGCCTCGACCTCGCCGTCAGGCGTAGGCAGGGCGCCGGGCTTCAGCGTCCGGATCGCGAACCGGCCGTCGGCGCCGGTCGGGCAGCGCCCGAACCCGCGAAACCCTTCGTAGCGCATCGCGCCGCGCGGATCGGACGGATGGTCGAACCGGCCGTCCGGATCGGCCTGCCAGGTCTCGATCAGCCCGTCGGGCACCGGCTCGCCGGCGCCGTCGCACAGCCGCCCGGTGATCAGCACGCCCCCTTCGTTCACGACCGATGCGCCGTCCGGCCACGGCAGCACGATGGCGAGGAACGGCCCGACCGTCTGCGACGGCGTGGACTCACTCATCGTCCGGCTCGCTCTCGAACGGGGTCTGCTCGCGTCCGCGGAGCACGATGTCCCAGCGGAAGCCGAGCGCCCAGTGGTCGATCGTCGCGTCGTGGTCGTACGCCGAGACAAGGCGGGCGCGCGCCTTCTCGTCCGGGACGGAGTTGAAGATCGGGTCCTGGAAGAACAACGGGTCGTCCGGGAAGTACATCTGGGTGACCAGCCGCTGCGTGAACGCGAGGCCGAACAGCGAGAAGTGGATGTGCGCCGGTCGCCACGCATTGAGATGGTTGCGCCACGGGTATGCGCCGGGCTTGACCGTCGTGAACCGGTAGTACCCTTCGGCGTCCGTGACGACGCGGCCTGCCCCGGCGAAGTGCGGGTCGAGCGGCGCGGGCCACTGGTCGACGACGTGCCGGTACCGGCCGGCCGCGTTGGCCTGCCAGACCTCGATCAGTGCATTCGGCACGGCACGCCCGCCGGAGTCGACGACGCGGCCGTGCACGACGATGCGCTGCCCGACGGCCTCGCCACCGAACCACTGCGTCATGTCGTTGTCGCCGGGCCCGACCCGGTCATCGCCGAAGAGCGGGCCGGTGACCTCGGTCAGTCGCTGCGGCAGCACGTGCAGCGGTCTGTTCGGATGCCGCAGGGCGGTGCTGCGATAGGCCGGTGAGTCGTTCGGCGGCTGCGTGCCGTCCGCATCCGGCAGGTAGCTCGGCAGTCTCATCCGGATCTCCTCATCGATACGACCAGCCTTGGGTGTAGGGCAGGCCGGTGTAGTTCTCGGCCAGGGTCGTCGCCATCGCCCGTGACGAGACGACGTAGTCGAGTTGCGCCCGCGCGAGTTGCTCGTCGAACGCGTCGGCATGCGGGTCGACGTGCAGCATCGACGTCATCCACCACGAGAAGTGCGTCGAGCGCCAGACCCGGCGCAGCGCCGTTCCGGTATACGCCGCCAGCAGGTCCTCGCGTCCGTCGGCGTAGTAACCGCCCAGCGCGTGCGCGAGCAGCCGCACGTCGGCAACCGCGAGGTTCAGGCCCTTCGCGCCGGTCGGCGGGACGATATGTGCGGCGTCGCCGGCCAGCAGCAGCCGTCCATGCTGCATCGGCGAGGCGACGAAGCTGCGCATCGACGTGATTCCCTTGTCCAGCAAGGGTCCTTCGGTGAGAACGAACCCGTCGTCCGTCTCGAAGCGGCGATGCAGCTCAGCCCAGATCCGCTCGTCCGGCCATGCGGCAAGGTCGTCGTCGAGAGGAACCTGCAGGTACATGCGGGTGATTCTCGGCGAACGCATTGAGTGCAGTGCGAACCCGCGCTCGTGCCGGGTGTAGATCAGCTCGCGCGACGACGGCGGTGCCTCGGCAAGAATGCCCAGCCAGGCGAACGGGTACTGCCGCTCGTGGATCGCCAGATCCGCGATGTGGTCGCGGCTGATGCCGTGGAAGCCGTCCGCGCCGACGACGAAGTCGCAATCGACGCTGCCGTCGGCGAACTCGATCCTCGGACGGCTCGTGTCCAGGCCGGCCAGCCGCACATCCGCGATCTCGAACCGCACGTCTCCGCCGCGGGCCAGGCGCTCGGCGATGAGATCCTTCACGACCTCCTGCTGGCCGTAGACCATGATCGAACGGCCGGTCAGCTCGGCGAAGTCGATGCGATGCCGGCGTCGCGCGAAGCGCAGCTCGGTGCCCTCATGCGGCAGCCCCTCGGCGTCCATGCGCTTGCCGACGCCCGCCTCGCGCAGGGTCTCGGCAGTGCCGTGTTCGAGCACGCCCGCGCGAACCCGATGCTCGACGTAGGCGCGGTCGTGCCGTTCGAGCACCACCGACTCGATGCCCTGCAGGTGCAACAGCTGCGAGAGCAGCAGTCCTGCCGGGCCCGCGCCGACGATGCCGACCTGCGTGCGCACGGCTGCCAGTGTCCGGCCGTTTCCGGCCGGCTGACCCGCATCCTTCCACTGAGTGGAAGGATGCGGGTCATGCGCGCCGGGTCGGACGTCACGGTCGTCGAGCGCGTGCTGCGGATCCTCGACACGTTCGGTACGTCTGATCCGGGGCTCTCGCTCACCGAGATCAGCCGGCTGGCCTCGCTGCCGCTGAGCAGCACCCACCGCCTGCTCGGCCAGCTGGCCGACTGGGGCGCCGTCGAGCGCGACGAGGCGAGTCGCTATCGGATCGGCTTGCGCCTGTGGGAGATCGCGGCGCGCGCGCACCGCAACGTAGGGCTGCGCGAGGCTGCGCTGCCCTACCTCGAGGATCTCTACGAGGCGACGCACCAGAACGTGCAGCTCGCGGTGCTCGACGGCACGGACGCCGTCTACCTCGAGCGGATCAGCGGCCGCGAGGCCGTTCATGTGGTCACCCGGACTGGCAGCCGGCTGCCACTGCACGCGACCGGCGTCGGCCTGGTCCTGCTGGCACACGCCGCGCATGCCGTCCGCCAGCAGGTGTTCGCCGGACCGCTCGTCCGCTACACGAGGTACACGATCACCGACCCGGCGGTGTTGGGCCGCACGCTGGCCGCCGTGCGCCGCGACGGTTACGCGATGAGCGACCGGCAGATCGAGGTCGTGTCGCTGTCGGTCGCCGCGCCGGTGCGTGCCGCGAACGGCGATGTCGTCGCGGCCGTCTCGATCGTCATACCTGCCCGAACCCAGGCGCAGCGGTTCGTGCCGGCCGTGCTGACCACCGCGCGTGGAATCTCCCGGGCCGTCTCGTCCGCGGCTGCCCGTCCTTGATCATCTCGCGTCTGCCTGCGCGGTGGACGCCTGTCGCGCGGTCAAACGCGACATGATCATGAAGAACGAGCGCCAGACGAGGCTGCCGTCGCACACAAGCCGTTGCCACCGTTCGCCCATGATCATCTCTAGTCGAGGTGCGCTGGAACGCAGCTAGGGCAGAGATGGTCATGAGCAGCCGTCGGTCTTGTCAGAGTGGCCGGGTTTGATCGCGGCATGAACACCGACATACGCATCGAGCCGTGGGTCGACGACGACCTCGAACTGCTGCGCCGCGCCAACACGGCGGACATGACCGAGCACCTGGGCGGCCCGGAGCCCGAGGACAAGCTGCTCGACCGGCACCGGCGATACCTCACCCTCGGCGATCCGCAGGCGGGACGCATGTTTCGCGTCGTCCTGCTCCCGGAGGGCGAACCGGTCGGCATCGTCGGCTACTGGCAACGCGTCTGGCAGGACGTGGACGTCTACGAGACCGGCTGGCAGGTCTTACCCGAGTTCCAGGGCAGGGGCATCGCGACCGCCGCCGTCGCCGCGGTCGTCGCCGAGGCCCGCGAGCAGCGGACGCGCAGCCACATCCACGCGTATCCGTCGGTCGCGAACGCGGCGTCCAACGCGATCCCACGCAAGCTCGGGTTCGAACTCGCCGGCGAGTACGACTTCGAGTACCCGCCGGGACACATCATGCGGTGCAATGACTGGCGACTCGCTCTCTCGCCAGCGACCGCACATGCCCACCACACTTGATCAGATTCCAACATCTGTGCGTTCGCTATTGACGGAATGTGTTCTCGCAGCGGACGCTGTTCGCTGAATACACCCAAGACTGCACACCGGGCCGGGTATCCCCGTGTTGAGAGGTGTCACATGTCTACGTCCACTCCACGGCTGGCACGGATCGCGCTCCTGGCGCTCGTCGCCGCTGCAGTCCCCACTCTCACGCTCGCCTCGTCGGACGCGCGCACGCCGCCGACCGGTCCGGCGCAGAGCGTCAACCTCGCCATCGGTGCCGGCGCGACCGCGACGTCGGCCGGTAGCGGCGCCCCCGCGTCGAACGCCGTCGACGGCAGCGCTACGACCACGTGGTGCGCCACTCAATGGACGGGCAGCGTCACCGTCGACCTCGGCTCGGCTCGCGCGCTCGACAGCATCGGCGTGACGCTCGGCGCCACGGCGTCACCGTCCACGGCAGCGATCGCACTCGCGACCCAGGCCGGCTCCTGGCAGCCCGTGGCGTCGGCGCAGAACATCGCGCTGAACGGCAACGCGCCGTCCTACGTCGCGCTGCCGCGCACGCAGGCCGTGCGCTACGCCCGGCTCACCGTGACGACGGGCGACGGGACGCCGGCGTGCGTCGGCGAGTTCCGGCTGCTCGGGCACAACGGCGCCACCGACCACATGCTGCTCGGCGCCGACCTGTCGTTCATGCTGCAAGAGCAGGCGGCCGGCACGCAGTTCACCGACGCCGGCGTGGCGGCCAGCCCGCTGCAGATCCTGCGCTCGCACGGCGCCAACTACGTCCGGATGCGGCTGTGGCTGCACCCGCCGGCCGGGTACAGCGACCTGGCCAGCGACCTCACGCTCGCCCGTCAGGTGAAGGCCGCCGGCATGAAGGTGTACCTCGACATCCACTACTCCGACTTCTGGGCCGATCCGCAGCACCAGGACACCCCGGCTGCCTGGCAGGGCCAGGATCTCGCCACGTTGACCAACACGGTGCGCGGCTACACCCACGACGTCATCGCAGCGTTCGCCGCGCAGGGGACGCCCGTCGACATGGTGTCGATCGGCAACGAGATCCGTAACGGCATGCTCTGGCCGGTCGGTCAGATCGACTGGACGGCCAACACGGGCTGGGACAACCTGGCCACCTTGCTCAAGGCCGGCGTCGAGGGCGCCCGCAGCGCGAACCCCGCGCATCACGAGCAGCTCGTCATGCTGCACTACGACCAGGGTGGCAACAACCCGCAGGCCACCACGTTCTTCGACAACCTGATCAGCCGCGGCGTGCAGTTCGACGTGATCGGCCTGTCGTACTACACGTTCTTCCACGGCCCGGTCACTGGCCTGCGCGACAACGTCGACAAGCTGGCCACCCGGTTCGGCAAGGACATCATCATCGCCGAGATGCAGTCGGCGTGGACGCTCGCGAACGGCGACACCACAGGCAACTTCGTCTGGCAAGCCAGCCAGCTCGAGCCCGGCTACCCCGCCAGCGCAGGCGGTCAGCTCTCGCTCGTCAACGACATCCTCTCGATCCTTGCCCAGGCCCCGGGCGGCCACGGTGCCGGGTTCTTCTACTGGGAGCCGGAGTGGGTGCCGGGTGTCGGCTGGACGCCAGGTGCCGGCGCGCCGAACGACAACCTGACTCTGTTCGACTTCCAGGGACGTGCCCTGCCGTCGATCGGGCTCTTCGAGAACCCGACCGCCGTCTGCCAGCGATACGACCGCTACGACGTTCCCTGCGTGATCCCGTCCTGACCCCGAGGAGAGCTGAATGTTCGCGCGCATCCGCACCACACTGGCCGTCGGCGTCCTCCTCCTCGGGGTGACGGCGGCGACGGCCGGCACCCTGCCCGCCACCGCGGCAGTGCCCGACGAGGCCGTACCGGTCGCGAGCAACCCGCCCGACGGCGTCTTCAACCAGGGTGACCGGACGCTCGACTTCGACCACGGGTGGAAGTTCCAGCTGGTCAACACCGCTGACACCACCGACCCGTCCGGCGTGTTCGGCAACTCGTCGAATCCGCTCGCGGCGGCCGTCGACTTCCCGGACGCTTCCTGGCGGACCGTGACGCTGCCGCACGACTGGAGCATCGAGCAGTTGCCGCAGGCGTCGAACGGCAATGCCACTGGGTATTTCCCGGGCGGGCTCGGCTGGTATCGCAAGACGTTCACCGTGCCGAAGTCGATGGACGGCAAGCGGCTCAGCATCGACTTCGACGGCGTCTACATGAACTCCTACGTGTACCTGAACGGCACGCTGCTGGGCAACCACCCTTATGGCTACACGGGATTCTCCTTCGACGTGACGGACCGCGTGCACGCTGACGGCACTCCGAACGTCCTGGCCGTCGTAGTGCAGAACAAGCAACCCAGCAGCCGCTGGTACTCGGGCAGCGGCATCACGCGCAACGTGCATCTGACTGCCACCGACCCGGTCCACGTGGCGCGGCTGGGCACGTTCGTGACGACGCCCGACCTGGCCACCACGATCGAGTCGGGATACGCCGACGTTCACGCGCAGACGCAGCTGCGCAACGAGACGGGACACAACACGTCTGTCGACGTCGTCTCGACGATCCGGGACGCGAACGACCATGCCGTGGTGTCGAGCACGTCGAGCGACGTGGCGGTTGGCGATTCGGCCACCGACACCGCCGACATCAAGCTGACCGACCCGCACCTGTGGTCGACAACGGATCCGTACCTGTACACGCTGCGGACGCAGGTCGTGCAGCACCACCAGGTGATCGACACCTACGACACGACATTCGGCGTGCGGTGGCTGAAGTTCGATCCGGCCAACGGCGTCTTCCTGAACGGGCAGCACCTCAAGCTGCAGGGGGTCGACCTGCACAACGACCAGGGCGCGCTCGGCTCGGTGAACAACTACGACGCGCTGTGGCGACAGATGAGCATCCTCAAGAGCGAGGGCGTGAACTCGTTCCGCACGTCGCACAACCCGCCGTCACCGGAGATGATCGACGTTTGCCAGCGGCTCGGCATCGTGATGATGGTCGAGGCCTTCGACGCCTGGTCGACCCGCAAGGTGACCAATGACTACAACCTGTACTTCAACCAGTGGAGCGACTCCGACATCGCCGAGATGGTCAACGAGGCGAAGAACTCCCCGGCCGTCATCATGTGGTCGATCGGCAACGAGATCCCCGGCTGGGGGACCACGCCGTTCATCCCGATCGAGCAGCGGCTGATCGCCGACGTGAAGGCGCTGGACACCACCCGACCGGTGGTCGCCGGTTCGGACCGGTATCGCGGCCTGCCGAGCCCCGGTTCGGCGTCCGAGCAGATGCTGCTGAACCTCGACGGGCTCGGCCTGAACTACAACCCGGCGCTGGTCGTCGACGGGCTGCATGCCAGGTACCCGACGAAGTTCTTCTTCGAGTCCGAGTCGTCGTCGGAGGAGTCGGCACGCGGCGTCTACCAGGATCCGGACTACGTCAACACCGGCGAGAACTACACGCCCGGCAAGCGGCTGACGTCGTCCTACGACAACAACCTCGCGTCGTGGACGATGAGCGACGAGTACGGCCTGAAGAAGGACCGCGACCGGCAGTACTTCGCCGGGCAGTTCATCTGGTCGGGCTTCGACTACATCGGCGAGCCGACGCCGTACAACCAGTTCCCGGTCAAGACGTCCTCGTTCGGCACGATCGACACCGCTGGGTTCCCCAAGGACGCCTACTACGTGTTCCAGTCGCAGTGGACCTCGCGCCCGATGGTGCACCTGCTGCCGATGAACTGGACCGACTACAAGCCCGGGCAGAACGTCCAGGTGTGGGCGTACTCGAACGTCAAGAGCGTCGAGCTGTTCCTGAACGGCCAGTCGCTCGGCACGAAGTCGTTCGACGCCAAGACATCCGCTGACGGCATCGACTACCTGGAGACGACCGAGTGCAGCAAGGACGACAAGAACTACACCGCCGGCACGTGCCCGGGCAGCTACCAGAGCCCGAACGGCAGTAGCGGCAAGCTGCACCTGACCTGGAACGTCCCGTTCGAGCCGGGTCAGCTCGTCGCTGTGGCACGCGACGGCGACGGACAGCAGGTCGCGCGCGACGAGGTCGACACGGCCGGCAAGCCGTACACGGTGCGGCTCTCGCCGGACAAGACGATGCTCGCCGCCGACGGCAAGTCACTGTCCTACGTGACCGCAGACGTCGTCGACGAGCACGGGGTCGTCGTGCCCGACGCCGCCAACGCGATCACGTTCGACGTGTCAGGCGCCGGCTCGTTCGTCGGTGCGGACAACGGCAAGGAGGACGACGCCGAGGGGTACCAGGCGAGTACGCACGACGCGTTCAACGGCAAGGTGCTGGCCATCGTCGAGGCTCGCCAGCGTCCGGGCCTGGTCACGATCACCGCGACCGGCGACGGTCTGGCGCCGGCCACGACGACCTTGCACGTGGTCGCCGCCGCGACGCCGGTCGAAGGTCCCGAGCCGGACCCGATCGACCGCACGTTCACGCCGCCGCCCCCGCCGACGGGGCCGGTTGCCGATGCGGGTTACTCGGGCAGCCCGAACTCGGTTCCGGCCGGCCTGCTCGACGGCAACACGGCATCCGGCGGCTGGTCGAACGCCTACAACAAGTCCGCGACGAACACGCTGCCCTCGGTCAGCCTCGCTCACCAGAACGAATGGGTGTCCGTCACGTGGCCGTCCGCGAGGCAGGTCAGCTCGGTCGTCCCGTACTTCACGATCAGCGCGAACCGGGTGCTGCCCAGCTCGCTGACCGTGTCGTACTGGAACGGCACCGACTGGGTTGCGACGACCAATCAGCAGGTGCAGTTCGCGGCCGCTTCCAACCAGCCGACCACGGTGACGTTCGACCCGGTGAGTACGACGGCGATCAGGCTCGATCTGACCAGCCCGGCTCCGAACACGTCCACCGGGTTCATGCAGATCACCGAGTTGCAGACGCCGTAGACGGTTTTGGCCGCCCGGAGGGCCTATGGCCCCCCGGGCGGCCAAAACCGGATCAGCGGAAGGCGTCCGCGTGCGCCACGGCCCATTGCTCGAATGTGCGCGGCGCCTGGCCGGTGAGCTGGTGCACGGTCGGCAGCACCTTCGAGTCGTCGTAGGTGCCCTCGACGAAGAACTGGAACATCGCGTCGACGTACTCGCTCGGCATGACCGCGCTCAAAGCGTCCCGGGCTTCGGCGTCGGTGTAGCCGTCGAAGCGCAGGTCGCGGCCGATCACCTTGCCCAGGATCGCGACGTTCTCGGCGGGCAGCAACGACTCCGGGCCGGTCAGCCGGTAGGTCTGCCCGTCGTGCCCAGCTGTGGTGAGCGCGAGCGCCGCGACGGCGGCGATGTCGAACGGGTCGATGGACGCGACCGCAACATGCGGGAACGGCTCGCGCACCACGTCACCGGCGCGCAGTTGCGGCAGCCAGCGCAGCGCGTTCGAGGTGAAACCGCTCGGCCGGAGGATCGTCCACTCCAGGCCGGACCCGCGGACCGCGTTCTCGGACAGGATCTGCCCGCGCTCCACGGCATTGGTCAGGTCGCCGTTGGCCGCGGCACCCGACGTCAGCAGCACGATGCGCTCGACGCCGGCCAGCTGGATGGCGCTTACGACGCCCGCCATGTCCTGGTAGCCGGGGAGCAGGAAGGCGGCTCGTGCGCCTGTGCTGGCGGCGCCGACCGTCTCCGGCCGATCGAGATCGCCAACCGCGACCTCGACGCCGGCCGGCAACGCCGCCGAGGCCGTCCCGCGGGTCAGCGCACGAACCTTCTCGCCGCCACCCAGCAGGCTCCGAACGACCTCCGACCCCACATTGCCCGAGGCACCGGTAACCAAGATCATCTACGTCGACTCCCTCTACGAGCGGTGAACTGAGATCGTGGCAGGCTGCCCCGCATGACAGAACCGAGGCTGCGCCGCGGGACGCGCGCCGACCTGCCGTTGCTGGAGCCGCTGTGGGTCAGCGTGCATCACCGGCACGCCGAGGCGATGCCCGAGCTGGCGCCGTATGTCAGCGACGCGCAGACCTGGGCCGTCCGCGGTGCGTTGTACGCCGAGCTGCTCGCCAAGCCCGACACGGTCCTGCTGCTCGCCGAGGTGGACGCCGGGCCGATCGGCTACGGCCTGGCGCACGTCATGGCGGTCGGCGACACGTGGCTGCCCGACACGTGGGCCACCGGCGCGCGGATCGGCGAGATCGAGTCGCTGGCCGTCCTGCCCGAATATCGCGGCCGCGGTGTCGGCACCCGATTGCTCGACGCGCTCGAGCACGAACTCGACAACGACGGGGTGCGTGACCTCGTGCTGGGCGTGCTGCCCGGCAACACGGCCGCGATCCGGCTCTACGAGCGTCGCGGGTATCGCCCCACCTGGACGTATCTGTCACGGCTCGCCGGCCGCTAGGTCGCTGACCGGTATCCAGCGGTAGCGCCGACCGCTAGCCTGCATGCATCCCGCATTTGCGCCGCGCCGACCGGTGCGCCGCGATGCGAACCAGAACACGTTTCGGGGGAATCGTGGCCGGTCTGCCGCATGGCGACCCCCGAGCATCCGAGGCCATCTGAGAAGGGGTAAGCCGCCATGCCCTACGTGAACGTCGGCCAGGAGAACTCCGGGCCCATCGACATCTACTACGAGGACCACGGGTCCGGTACACCGGTCGTGCTGATCCACGGCTACCCGCTCAACGGTGCGTCCTGGGAGAGACAGGAGGCCGCCCTGCTCGGCGCTGACTGTCGCGTCATCACCTACGACCGCCGCGGCTTCGGCAAGTCCAGCCAACCCAGCGTCGGCTACGACTACGACACGTTCGCCGCCGACCTGGACGCGCTGATGACGAAGCTCGATCTGCGTGGCGCGGTGCTCGGCGGCTTCTCCATGGGCACCGGCGAGGTGACCCGTTACCTGAGCAGGTACGGGTCGGAGCGGGTCAGCAAGGCCGCCCTGTTCGGGCCGATCCCGCCGTTCCTGCTCAAGACGCCGGACAACCCGGAGGGTGTCGACCAGAGCGTCTTCGACGGCATCAAGGCAGCGATCGTCGCCGACCGGTTCGCCTACCAGAAGGCGTTCCTCGACAACTTCTACAACGTGGACGTGTACGGCGGAACGCGCATCAGCGAGCAGGCCTGGCAGGCCAGCTTCAACGTCGCGGTCAGCGCGTCCGCGACCGCCACCTTGGCCTGCGTCGACACCTGGCTGACCGACTTCCGCGCCGACCTGCCCAATATCGACGTGCCGACGCTCGTCGTGCAGGGCGACGCCGACCGGATCCTGCCCTACGAGGCCACCGGAAAGCGGCTGCCCGGGCTGATCAAGGACGTGAAGCACGTCGTCGTCGAAGGCGGCCCGCACGCCATCGGCTGGACGCACGCCGACGAGGTCAACGCCGCCCTGCTCGACTTCCTCAGGTAAGGGGGGCACCGTGGGCATCGTCTCGCCGGGATTCTCCGGACGCGCACGGTCCGAGCGCGCGGATCTGCCGCCGGGCCAGTACCTGACCAAGGACTTCCCCGTTCTGTCAGCCGGGCCGACCCCCCGGGTGCGCACCGAGGACTGGGAGTTCACGATCACCACCGAGACCGGGC
>Ga0137376_10000659_pt1 | contig 16884 bp, 15 predicted proteins | sample SagtaG_23_FD_104814 | JGI IMG/M metagenome (GOLD analysis project Ga0137376, IMG submission 104814) | Vadose zone soil microbial communities from Sagehorn Ranch, Mendocino, California, USA - Sage2_L_20_16 metaG | ecosystem: Environmental > Terrestrial > Soil > Vadose zone | place: USA...
ACGCCCGACGCCAAGGCCCGCAACGGCGCCGCCGGCGCCGTCGAGGAGGACGCGCGGCTCACGGCGCTCTTCCTCTGGACACTCCAAAGCACCAGTGGCGAGCCGGAGGACGAGGCCACCCAAGAGGACGAGGAGCAGGCCGAGGAGGCCGACGAAGAGGGGAGCACGGCTGGCAAGGCGAAGGGCTTCACCCTGGTCTTCGATGTCGTGCGCCGCTTTGCCCAAGCGCTCGGGATCGAGCTGCCGAAGTGGGAAGGCCGGATCATCGAAACGAAGAAAGGGGTCGTGCGGCTGCTGCCGATCGCCGAACGTGCGAAGCAGCTCTTCGGCGAGGATGGGGCCCAGGCAGTGGCCGCGCGGATTGAGCGAGAGGCGACGACACCCAACCCCCTTCAGGGGGTGCTGTTTCCCGACCAACAGTCCGGCGGCCCCACGATCCGTGGGCGCGGCCGGGGCCGTGGGAAGCGGGGGGGCACAGACGTGTCGGACGAGAGTCTAGCCTCTGCCCGCGAGGCCACGACCCTCGACCGTGTCCACGCCACGATGCTCCTCCAGGCCGGCGGCCGCACCAACGCGCTGCGCGCGCTCCTCAAGGCCGAGCAGGAGCGCGGGCCTGACTTCCTGCGCCTGGCGAACGCCCTCTCGGCGCTCTACCCGAAGGGGAGCGAGGAGAAGCGCCTGCTCGATGCGATGCTCCTGGCTATGCCAAGGTGATGCTGTGCTGTACTTCGCTTACGGCTCAAACATGGACTGGGCGCAGATGAGAGAACGGTGTCCGTCCGCGCGTTTCGTCGGTGTCGCTCGGCTGCCCGATCATCGCCTGGCGTTCACGCGCGAGTCGGTCCATTGGGGCTCTGGAGTAGCGGACGCCTTGCGGGAATCTGGTCGCAAGCTGTGGGGCGTGGTGTACGAGATCACAGATTCGGATGTCGGCCGTCTCGATCGATCGGAGGGTTTACCGTCCTGACCGAGAGAGCAACTCGTACTGGCGACGTGAGTGCATGGTCCTTTTGGATGGCGACGACCAGCGACCACAAACGGTGTGGACGTACTTCGGTGACCGGCAGCCCAACCCGCCGCGGCCGAAGCAAGCGTACAAGGACCTCATTCTCTCGGGGGCGCGGTACTGGCACCTGCCGGACGACCATATCCAGGAGTTGGAACGAATCGAAGTAGCCGAATGACCTGAGCTGCTCATCCAGAGCGCACTCGTAGGAGAACCTGATGGAACCCTGGTACAAGGTGGTCACGCCGCGCAAGGAAGTGCGGGAGGGTCGCTCCTTCAACCCGGACGAGTTTGCCATCGCGCTAGAACAGGTGGTCGCGGGGACGGCGCCGGAAGACTACAAGGACCCGGCGAGATTCTTCGAGCGCACGCTCTTTACCCGCGCCCTCCGAGAACACAGTGGCATGATCTTCAGGAGGCTCTCCGGAGAGACCGCCAACACGGCCCCGGTACTCACGCTGATCACTCAGTTCGGTGGCGGGAAGACCCACACGCTCACCGCACTCTACCATATGGCGCTGGCCGGAAAGGCGGCGTCGAAGTTCGACGGCGTCCCAGCAGTCTTGGAGCAAGCCGGCATTTCAGCATTGCCCAAGACCAGTGTGGGCGTTTTCGTAGGGAACGCCTGGGATCCGAGGGACGGGCGGGAGACGCCTTGGATTGATCTCGCCCGCCAAATCGCTGGGGACAAGGGAGTCGAGGCGCTCGGCGCCGCCGCGAAGACCACACCACCCGGGACGGAAACGATCGGCCGAGTCTTCATGGCTGCTGGTCGGCCGGTTCTAATCCTCTTTGACGAAGTGCTGAACTTCCTCAATCGCCATCGAGGTATGGCTGATCAGTTCCACGCGTTCATTCAGAATCTCACGGTGGCGGCCACCGGCAACGAATGCTGCGCTGCGGTCATCAGCCTGCCTCGAAGCCAGGTGGAGATGACGGATTGGGATCAACAGTGGCAGGAAAGGATCACCAAAGTTGTCCGCCGCGTTGCCAAAGACCTGATCGCGAACGACGAAACGGAGATTGCAGAGGTCGTGCGCCGGCGGCTCTTCGAAAACCTTGGCGGCGACCGAGTGCGGAAGAACGTCGCCAAGACCTTCGCGGACTGGTGCTTCGAGCGTAGGGCTCAGCTCCCGCCAGAGTGGACCGCGGTTGACACTGCGGCGACCGAAGCGAAGGCGCGCGAGTACCTGGTGAGTCGCTTCGAGGCCTGCTACCCATTCCACCCAGCGACTCTGTCGGTATTTCAGAGGAAGTGGCAGGCCCTACCCCAGTATCAACAAACTCGTGGTACGCTCGCGATGCTGGCGCAGTGGATTTCCTGGGCCCAAAAGGATGGCTTCGCTCAGGCTCGTCGTGAACCCGTCATTACGTTGGGTTCAGCGCCCCTTGAGGTTCCCGAGTTTCAGAGCACGGTCCTCGGCCAGCTGGGTGAGTCCAAGCTACTATCCGCGATCAATGCTGACATCGCGGGGCAGCACGCGCACGCCCGGGCACTTGATGCGGATACGAAGGGAGCCCTGCGGGACATTCATCGCCGCGTCGCGACAGCCATCTTTTTCGAATCGTCCGGTGGGCAGGGAGACAAGACAGCGCACCTTCCCGAGCTCCGGTTTGCATTGGGTGAACCGGATCTTGACACGACGTCCGTGGACAACGCTGCAATGGCGCTGGAATCGAAGGCGTTCTATGTAAGGAAGGTCGGCTCTGACGGGTTCCAGATTCGGCATAGTCCGACGCTGAAGAAGGTTGTGAGCGACCGAAGGGCTTCCTTGGACGAGGAGAGCGAAATCCGCCCGACGATGGAGACGGCGGTCAAGGCCGAGTTCGAACGTGGCCGCTCCATCGCGCTGGTCGCTTTTCCATCGGAAGGAGTCGAGGTTCAAGACTCCCCCAGGCTCACGCTTGTGGTCATGGCCCCCGCGGTTGAGTGGGGTACTGACGGTGCCCTTAGGCAACGAATAGCCGAGTGGACGAAACAACGTGGCACCTCGAATCGACTCTATCCAGGCTCGCTTGTATGGTGCCTGAAGAAACCGGGGCGAGAGCTGCGGGATAAGACGGAGAGCTCGCTCGCCTGGAAGCGGGTCAAACGAGAGATCGACGACGGAACGTTAGGTGGAGACTTCGATCGTTCTGATCGGGCGGAGCTGCAGTCGAAGGTGAAGGATGCCGAGGAGGCGGTTAAGGACGAGGTCTGGGCAAGTTACCGGTTTGTTGTCCTGGCAGACGCGCAGGAGGCTGACGGGCTTAAAGTCATAGACTTGGGCGCAGGCCACGTCAGCGCAAGCGAAAGCCTCTGCGGGCGCGTCATCGCTGCACTGAAGTCTCAAGCTTTACTCAACGAATCCGTCGGTGCCGGGTACATCGATCGCAACTGGCCACCGGCACTCAAGGAATCCGGAGCCTGGCCCCTTTCAAGTCTGCGTCAAAGTTTCCTCAACGGCGCGCTCACTCGGCTCCTCGATCCAGACACGGTTCTCCGTACCAAGATCGTCGCGTTTGTCTTGAACGGCGATTTCGGCCTGGCGTCTGGATTGCGACTGGATGGGGCGTATGACCGGGTGTGGTTTGAGAGGATGGTTGGCCCGGACGAGGTCGCGTTTGAGGCCGGTGTGTTCTTGCTGACTAAGGCGCGGGCCAAGACCTTACAGAGACCAGCGGATACCGAAGTCTCGGGCCAAACCGGTCAGGGATTCGAGGCAGGTCCGTCGCTCGTTCCGGTCCCAGCTCTGGCGACGACGCCGACCTCTTCCGTGGCCGGGCGTACAACGACTCTTCGGATTGTGGGAGCCTTGCCATCCGAGGTCTGGAATCGCGTGGGGACCAAGATCTTGCCAAAGTTGAAGCCGGGCTCGGATCTCAAATTGGGGGTCGAGTTCGTCGTGACCTTCGATGCCGACGTTGCGGCCAGCCTAAAGGCGGAACTGCTGCAGGTCTTGCAAGAGATCGGATTGGCCGACAGAGTGCGCGTGGAAGAGGTCTAGGGGGAAGTTGGCCGCCACCGGCGGGAGTCGGGCAAGTCACGCAACGGGGAGTCCGGGTTTGCGACCTTGGCACTTGGGGCATTTGCGTTCGTGAATGTCCGACCCGTTGGCACCGTACTCGGTGGTGCAGTGGGTGCAACGTAGGTAGCTCCCGCTGACGTGGTGCGTGGCGGGGCTTGTTTGCGTGCGCTATGTCTCGCGGGCCAACCGAGCGCACCAATCCAAAGCCGCGCCTTCCCACTTGCCGTACTGCTCGGCCGCCAGGAAGAGGATGGTCGCGCTCTGATTGAGTACGTCCTCGAGGTTGCCTGTCGGTGTCAGCCTCTCCACATCATCTACCGAGGGTAGGGCAGCTTGGTAGCGGCGGAGAGTTGGAATCTTCTCCTCCAAAGAGGAAATCGCGACGCCAACCAGCTTGGCAAGAAGCTCATCGCCACATCTGAGCATGTACTGGTGATTAGGACCGGATTTTCCCTCATGGGCCTTCCAGGCCTTCCGCACAGTGTTCACGAGCTCCTCGCCACGATGCGTGAGCGATAGGGATTCGTAGCAGGCCCGCTCACGAGCGGCATCAGGTGGGTGCGGATCTCCCACGACCTCGAAAGGGTCGTACGGCATGCGTAGCCCCAGCTCCACGAAGGACGCGTAGTGTGCCGGGCCGCACGCGTAGGTGGCGAAGATGTCGCAGAAGAGCTCAGCAAGTTGCCACTCGGTCCAATACTGCTCCGCTGCCGACAGTCGCTCCTCGCGAGTTGCGCGCTGTCCGGGTGTCAGCGGACCGCCTAGCCGACGCTGCGCATCAAAGTACTCTGCGACGGCTGCCCGCATGCAATCGCCAATCGCCGGGAATTTCACGAACGCCGTGTGTCCCAGCTCGTGATACAGACCTGGCATATCGTAGAGCGACGCGATATGCCTCGGAGGGGCGACAAGGAGCGGGATCTCTGGAAACGTTGCGAACACCGCATGGGTGCCATCCAGTCGTACTACGATGTCTTGGATCCACGACATGCCTGAAGAACGGCTGGCGGACAGGACCAAACCTCGCATTCGACGCTCTGAATCTCCCTCCTTACGCAGCGCGCCCACGTAGGTCACCGAGACCTTGTTCAGAATCGCGTCGAGCAGATGCGCACACTGGACACCTCTGTCCATCAGCGTGGGGTGGGCCGCAGAGATGACGACCTTAAGATCCGAAAGCCTGGCTTCCGCTCCGCGGACTTCAGCGTCAAGGCGATCGAAGAGTTGCAACCGCGATGGCGCGCGGGCGCGGAGAGATGAGAGCTCAGCCTTCAACCACTTTAGGTGGAGCTCTCCGTCAGCGGCCTTGGCACGGAGGAAAGGGAGCCGGTCCACCGCTATCGACGGCCATACAGACGGTATAGCTCCTCGGTGAACCCCACGTCGATGAACCGAACAATGCTGGAAAGCGTGGCGAGGACCTGGTGGGGGAACGGACCAGGCGTCCCCGCAGCCCTCGCAAGAGCCCGGAGATCCTGAGACCAGTCGCTGACGGGCATCGGTGACTGCAGAATTCGCTTCACGATCGGGGCGACTGCCGGGTCAACGTCGTTCCGGGCAAGGGCCGCCACGAGCCGCGCCGCAAAGGCGGAGACCTGATCTCGACTCCTCGACACGTCTTCCGCCGTTACGCCAACGCGCTCGGCGAGACCTAGCGAATCGGATTGAAGGACAAACGTCGCCTTGCTGAGTTGCTCAAGCAGTCGCTCTTCTCGCTCGATCTGTCCCGATACATACCCGAGCAAGCTCATCAGGAGGCGCCCTCGTCCTGCTCAAGCGCCCAGCGTTGTGTTCGTACGGCTTCGCCCCGGAGGGTTTGCCGAAGATAATGATCGGTCCAGCGAATCGTCACCGGATGCGCGATCGGGATGTCCGGTGCGCTCCAGTTGAGGTGCGTGAGTCTGTAGGCGTCCTCTACGATCTCCTCCAGGTTGAAAGCCCCGACGGCTTCCACAACCTCGAGAAGTAGCGTCCCCGCTGTGCGCCCGCGGTGTTGATCCCAGGCACCGGGGCGACCGGTGGATGCGAGAATCGCTCGTTCGCCATCAAGAAGCAGATAGCTTCCCGGAAGCGGGTTGGCTCGGACCGCGCGGCCGTTAACGATCCGCTCAGTAAAGAGTCGAACCGGTAGGTGGTTCTTGCGTACCTCGACCAATGCGTACCGGAAGCCCGCCGGTAGCACGCCCTCCGCTTGCAGGGCGTCGATGGCTTCCCGGAACCCTCGGCGATCGGACTCCCACCATCGCCCATCGCGGTGGCCCACGAGGCTGTCCGGAGCTCTGTCCGCCGCTGCGATACGGCGAAGGATCTGCTCCACTCGTCGCCGCATCTCGGGCGCTTTGATGTGTTCATGGGCCCGGCCGCCGTGGAGGGCTGTCCCCGATTCCGAGGTGACATACCTTCCGCCGAGCCCGTAGAGAGCGTGGTACCCGATCCTCCCGTGAAGAACATCGATGCCGATGTGAACGTCGTGGTAAAGCGACTCGGCGAGGACCCACGGAATGACACCTACCTCGGTGGTGAGTCCCAGCGCCAGGTTTCTCACCAGCCCTGCCAAGCGAGCGGGATCCCGCCCCGTGGCGATGGTACGCGCGTTGCTTTCCTCGACGCACTGCGAGTGCGCGGGCGAGACCGCCTCCTTGAACGCGCCGTGCACTGAGGGCCTGAAACCGTCCCACAGAATGGGAATGAGCAGTGAGTCTTTTGCTGCACGGAGTACTTGCTCCGCCTCTCGCAGCAATGCGGTGCCTTCTCGCTCACCGGGTCCCGTAGCGTATTCGACCTGCCTCATGATGCGAAGCCGTTGGCCGGTCAACTTCTGGACGCCTTGTTCGAGAATAGTTGCGAAGGCCTCGCGTTCTCCTCGGCTCAGAGAGCCAGGAAAAAGAAGGACCGCGTCTGGAAGTGGCTCGTTATGGAATGGCGGCTGGCTTTCGACCGCGTGCACCTTGACGCCCCCGAAAGCAAGCACCCCACGATCAAACGGCGAGGCCGAAACGTCCGGCCTCGAGGCGCCGTCGAATGGCGACACGATCACCTTGTTCCCGAACTCCAGGGAAGGCGGGCAGAACACTTTGCGGTTGCCAACCAGCGGTTCTAACCGCGGCGTCAGCTTGGTATCGCCGAACGCCGTGTCTCGGAGGTACGGCAGGAAGCTCGCAATGTGGCGAAGGCGTTCATCCGGCGACAGCTGAGGTGCTACGGAGCATCTACGAATTGCCTCATAGTCCGTGGTGAAGATAGGGAACAGGCGGTTCGCTGGCACCGCCAGCGGCACTCCACCTCGGTGGTCTTGAACGAAGACCAGGGGGTCGGACAGGTCGACCCGAACCTCGGGATACCGCTGACGGTAGTAGGTGTACACTGTGGTGGGCTGACCGTCGCGGTCGAACGTGTACTCTCCTGCCGTTTGCTGAACGTCCCCAACGTACCTGCACGCGATCTTCTTCGTGCCGTTGTCCCTCACGAACTGTGCGCGCTCATCGGGCCTTAAGGCCGGGGAGAGATGGCCTTGCAGTATCCGCTGGCGTTCCTCGAAAGTTGCCTGGGCAAGCGACTTTCGCCCGATGTACCGCGTCCGCGCGTCAGCGGCGAGGGCGAGTTCCCCATTTACGATTGCAACGCCAAACCGCAACCCGCGAAAGGCCCGGACGATATCCGTGGCAACGTCCTCGTTCTCCGCCGCGAGGCGGAAGAACAGCGTCCACAGGTCGCCCTTCCATAGCTCGTGACGCAGCTTCAGCAGTGTGTTGGTGAACGCACGCTCGATCATCCTACAGACAAGCTCACGTTCGCTGCCAGAGACTTTGTCCGCACGGACCGTATATGCCTGGTCGGTCACCTCGACGTGGTATGTGCGGTCAGGTACACCAGGCAACTCGATGACACGATCGCGATTGACAGTGCCTGCTGGCACGATAAAGCCTGGAAAGTCAAAACGGCTAGACGGATAGACAGGAGATTTCAGTTCCCTGCGCCACAACTGATCAGCCATCCGCTGAAGGCGCTCCGCCTTGGCGCTATCGCACGGCATGGCCTCTCTGACGCGCAAGACATCGAAATCGAAGGTCGGGTCATTCACACCGTCGATTCGAAAGAGCGTCGCCCCAAGACGGGGCCGGGGGGCCTCTCGGCCGGAAAGCCGTGGGCGGTCAATCTGCCTCGTTCGAGCAAACTGTCTCTTCATAGATCGACCATCCGTTTGCAAAGGCGCTTGTATCGACACCACCGACATGCGCCAGGTGAGAGGGCTAATTCAAAATCTGCCTCCTCGAGCGGAGCGTAGTCTCCGACTCCGTGCAGAGCACGTGCTCGCCCGATCGCAGCAGAGAGCCGGCGTCGCGCTCTTTCCCTTACTTCCCCGTCGATTGGGAGAGGGCGAGCGATCACGGGATCGCTTGCCACGTATACGACCCGAGCGTGCACCTCCTCCAGTGGGACACCGAGTGCGGTCTCCGCCCAGATCTGGTAGACAGTAACTTGGTACTCCTCATCGTCCGTTCGGTACTCAAGGCCGCTGGGGCCGTTGCCTGTCTTCCAGTCGTAGATCTCGAACCCAACCTCCCTGTGTCGCAGCGCAAGGTCGACTCGGGTCGTGATCTGTACGCCGTCTAGGCCAAAGCCCGTAGCTCCAGCCCCGAACCCCTGGGGTTCAATCCAGACGCGCTCTGCCGACTGAACTTTCTCGGCGAAACCGTCACGCAATGCCCAATCCACGAATCGGCCAACCCAGCTCGCTACACGACCGCACACAACTTTCAGCGTGCACGGGTCCATGGGCATGCCATAGTAGTGCTCGAAGAGAACGAGACCGTCATCGTCCGGTGCGTCGACAAGCGCTTCCGGTGATTCGAGAACCGGTGTCGACTGAGCCCACTCCCTCCGCAGGCGCTGATCGGCGAGGGCGACCAGATCGACCGCTGGAGGCATCCCCTTCGCGCGAATCATCCGCGCCGCCTCTGCTGCCACCGCATGAAATACATCTCCCTGCCACAATGCGATCGTCTTGAGCCTCTTCAGTCGTGCAATCTCCCGGAGCCGTGGGTCTCGACTATTTGCTCGAGCCCCTGCGAGGTACTCGAAGTAGTACCGGCGCTCGCAGTCATTCAGTGTCTTTTCGCGACTAATCGACCAGTTGAGGCTCATTCGAGGACGCTCGTGCGAGGCACCGGGCCCTATCGGTCCCGCTTCGCGTACTTGGTGTGAAGGAAATCGACATACGCGCTAAGCTCCCGCTGGCCTTCGGTCGGCAGAGCCCGATACCGGCGGAAGTGCTTCTCCTCAACAGGGGAGAGGTGCTCCACCTCCGCTCCCACCAGGTAGGCGACGCTGACGCCCAAGGCATCAGCCAGCTGGACCAGCATGCCGTAGGAAGGACTCCGCTCTCCGGACTCCATTTGGGAGACGGCCGACTGGGAAACACCGACTCGACGCGCCAGGGCACTCTGGGATAGACCGGCGTCTTCGCGAAGCCGTCCAAGGCGCTCCCCGAACGTCTCCGCAGCCAGCTTTGGATCGGCACGACGCTCGCGACTTGACACGTATTACCTCCAGTGATAGATTAGCCAGCGTGATACTAGAGTATCACTGCGCGGCGATCCGCGCAAGACCCCTTCATGTAGGAGGGCACAGACATGCCCGAGGTACTCGAGGCGCTTGGCGCCAAGCAGGAACCGGGAGAGAACTCCCCCGAAACCTTCGACGTGCTCGTGGCCTACAACGGCGTCGAGAAGTCGTTCACGGTGAATGTCAACGAACCCGTGCACGTGCTACTCAACAAGGCGATCAAGGAGTTCGGTGTCACGAACCAACCGCACATCCTTTCGCTCTTCACCCAGGCCAACGTTGAGCTACCGGACGCAGCCAAAATCGGCGAAGTAGGGGTGAAGCCGGGCGACCATCTTCTCATGCGGCCGAGTGCCGTGAAGGGCGGATGACCTTGTCGCTCCGGACGTTGTACCGGGTGCCAGCGGCAGTACTTAGGGAGACCTTTTCCGAGCTCCGCCGCTGCGGCCGGGGGAAGCAGGAGTGCCAGGTTCTTTGGACCAGTCCCTGGGACAACGTTCCCGCGATCGACCGAGTTGTTCACCCGAGACACCACGCCCGCGGCGACGGCTTTGATTTGGATGGTGCTTGGTTGACGGAATTCTGGAAGGAGCTCACTGCCACTCGCTCTGGGATCCGCGTCCAGATCCACACGCACCCTGACCGAGCATTTCACTCGGCAACTGACGATGGGTGGCCGATCATTCATTCGCCCGGTTTTCTCTCGCTAGTCATACCGCAGTTTGCAACGGGGCCGGAAGGATTCGTGTCCGCGTACCTTGCTGAGCTACGAGAGGACGCGAGCTGGCAAGAAGTATCGGTCCGCGAGCGCATGGAGATCGTGTGACTATAGTAGCGCCAAAAGAAGCGACTCTTCTAGGTTTGGCCCGCACATTGCTCCTTCTTCGCGACCACGTGCGACCAAACGTTTCCGATGCGACTCTCGCAGAGGCGCTCTTGGGAACGCGAGTGGCGCTCGTGGGCGACTCCGCGAACCTGTGCAGCGAACAGGCGCAGCACGCCCTTGTGGCCACGGCCATGCTCGCCGCCAGGTCTGGAGCGTCCGTTCACCTCGTCCTACCGGACGTCCCCCTTTCAGGATCGCAACCGCCGCTTAGAGGAGATCAGCTCGGGCCGGTTCTTCTCGAAGTGCTAGCCGATCTCATACCTGGTGTGGTCGGCGCAGTCGGGGTCCCTGTCGGTGGGGTGGATCTGGCAATCCTGATCGGCGACACATCTTGGTCAGATCGAGCCACTCGCGTCCTCCGCCTACAGAGCGATGCTTGGTCTGGCGCGATTACGAGCGGCAGTGGCAGCGGAGGAAGGTGGACTGATAGCGGCTCCCCATTTGGGGCGCTTGCGGCAGCGGGGCTGGCTGCAGGTGAGGCGTTCAAGGCGGCCTTAGGCCGGCTGCGAGACTACGCGATCAACTGGACAGCCTTTGATCTCCTCTTTGCTCCAACACGCGAGGCCATCGTCGAGCTTGCTCCGGCGCGGACACCGTCTCCAACCGGAGATCTCGGCGCCTTTGACTGCATCAGTGGAGGGGCAATTGTCCAGGCGGCACTCTATGCCCTTGCACGGATCCCTGGTGCAAGAGGGGCCGTCCGAATCGTCGAGCCGGACGTCTCTGACATGACAAACCTTAACCGCAATGCGCTCCTCAGGCGGTCTCGAATCGGGATGGCGAAGGCCGTGGACCTGGCGGAGATGCAGCTCGGGGAAATGCGGGTCACCCCGATTGTGGCACGCTACGATAGCGCCCTTCGATCCAGCTTCGGCCAGCACGCTCCCTCAGTCCTTGTTGGTGTCGACGATATCCCGACTCGCTGGGAAGTGCAGGCGGCTCGGCCCTCTTGGCTTGGTGTTGGAGCTACCACGCACTACTCAGCGATGGCGTCGTATCACGTTAGCGGACTAGGCTGTGCCCGGTGTCTGCACCCCAGGGACGAGCCGGGCGGTGCACCAATCCCGACGGTCGGCTTCGTGTCACACTGGGCTGGGTTGTGGCTAGCGAGCCTATTTGCGCGTGAACGGATCGGGGCGCGGCCACCGGCGGACAAACAGTGCCTTTACTTCACATCGTTGCGCGCTGACTCACCCGCTGCGATCTGGGTCGGCCCTGTGCAGCCACGAGCGGACTGCCCGCTGAAGTGTGCCACTTGGAAGTAGGTTCCTCGCTCCTTCCCCAGCTCTGCGATCAACGGAATCGGTCTCTGTGTGAGGACTTCGAAGCGGCCCGCATATCTGGAGGCAGGTTGCGGTGTATCAGTGGGGTCGTACATTCCTCATCGCTTCCCGGGGGACGCCCAAGCACCTGAGAGCTAGAAGGACTGCATGACTGCTGAGATAGCCGTCCTGAACAAGCTCGCTGTTGCACTGGCAGCTGATTCGGCGGTCACACTAAAGAGCCCCTTCAAGACCAAGATCTTCAACACAGTCAACAAGCTCTTCTCTTTGTCGAAGTATCACCCGGTCGGTATAATGGTTCACGGTAACTCCGAATTCATGGGCGTGCCGTGGGAAGTCATCATCAAGACATATCGTGAGAAGCTGGGCTCCACAGATTTTCCAAGCCTCAAGGGATACCTCGACGATTTCGTCAACAGCCTCGAGGCGAATAGGGTGCTCAACCTCGACTACGAGGAGAAGCAGTTCGTCCTTTTTACAGTTAAGAGCTATTTCAGGTTTGTGAGGAGAAGCATCGATGACCAGGTAACGCGCGCGATCAAGTCCCAGAGCAAGATCACTGACGAAGGCGTCACCAAAGCTGCGTCGGAAGTGCTAGACGGCGAGCTTTCGAGAATGCGAGGACCGATTCAGCTCAGCTCTCTTCCGGCAAACCATGCCGAAGCAATGCTAACCGCACACGGAGCTGACATCGACAAGCTCATAGGCGAGAGCTTCGAAAAGCTTCCGATCAGTACAGCAGCTGCTGATCAACTTCGAGAACTTGCAGTTTGCCTATTCACGAGAGATTCCTTCCCTCTCGCCCAGTATTCTGGAGTCGTCGTGGCGGGGTTCGGGACCGCGGACACCTATCCATCCCTCGAGTCGATAAGAATACACGGCCGAACCGCTGGCAAGCTGAAGAGCAAGATGGACGATCCCACAGCTATCCGGCCCGAAATGGAAGCAGCGATCGTCCCGTTCGCCCAGCGAGACGAAGTCGACGCCTTCATGACCGGAATTAACCCCAAGTACTCGGAAGCAATGAACAGTTTTCTCCACGAACTACTGGCAGCGTATCCGGAGAGCATCGCAAAGACACTGTCAGGGCTCAGCGAGCCCGAAAAGGCGACCTTCATTGAGAAGTGGAAGAAGGTCAGCGAGGAGTCACTGGCCGGCTTCAAAAAGGAGATGGAAGCTTTCGTTGCAAAAGTATTCGCTGATCCAGTGATCAGCGCCGTCGCGGCTTTGCCGAAGGATGAATTGGCCTCGATGGCCGAGACCCTCGTTAGTCTGACCTCGTTTAAGCGTAAGGTGACACTAGAAGAAGAGCAAACAGTCGGAGGACCAATTGACGTCGCTGTCATCTCCAAAGGCGATGGATTCGTTTGGATCAAGCGCAAACACTACTTCAGCCCTGAATTGAATCCTCATTTCATGATCCAGTACTTCAAGAGAGGCAGCGCGGAGGCGGGACATGGTTCGCAAGAGTGATCCAAGTCGCTCACCTGAGTACTCGTCGCTAGAGGAGTATCGCAAGGCGTTCTTTCCCCAATCGCCCGAGGATACACCTGTGGAAGCAACCGATCCCGCGTCTTTCGGTGCTCGCTTAGCTCGCGAGGTCCTCAAGAAGGCGCTTGAGGCGAGCGAGCTGCCCGCTGATGAGAGTGAGAAGGGGAAGAGTGAGAACGCCGGTTGAGTCCGACCCGCACAAGAGCAAGATGCTCTGCAGGTCAGTCGCGGGAGCACGTTCTCTTTCTTCAGCGGTCACGAAGTGGGATCCTTCCGAGTGGTTATCACGGTGCGCTGCAGAAGAACGCCATGCTCCGACTCCACAAAAGGCTCCTGGTGCCCAGAGGACCACGTGACTTGCGTGACTCGTGGAGCTTGAAACACTTTCCAAGCAAGTGGATACGTCGCATCAGGATTATGGAAGACGCAGAGCCCATCGAGCAGCGTTTCCTCGTACTTTGCTTTAGACATTATCCCGTGAGTAGGCTGTGGACCGTGCGAATTCGCACGGAGGAACTCGAAGTAAACGTCGGGATTAGGATCGCCGCTCAACGCGCGCACCTTGCCCCACGTGGCGGTGCTGCTGAATACGACGGCGCTGACCCCTTGCATTCTTCGATTGCGAAAAAGACCAAGCGGAATCTCTGCGCCTGTCGCCTTCGTGACGAACGGTATAGGTATGAACTCGCCGCCAGTCAGAACCCACTCATCCTCACCTTCTCCGGAAACGACTTCGTATGGAGTTGCCGTGGCCCCATAAAGCGTTTGCATGATTGCTTGGGTGTTCTGAACGCGTCCAAGTGGCTGTTCGAAAGGAGCTACGGCCAGCACAAACGGACGCCGCCGGACGTGGTCAAGACGAGCGTACTCCTCGCGATACTTCTTGTACTTCGACGTCAGCGAGTTCGCGAGCCGGATCGTGGCCTCGAGGACGATCGGCGACCGATCCTTTAGATCCAATAGATCACGCGCGGTTGCCGACCACTCTGGCCGCGCTCCAGCGGCGTGACTAGCAATGGTGGCTTCCAACCCAAAGTCCCAGGGGGGCCCGATCACGCTAAAATCCGGCGCACTGACACTCATGTCCACATTCTGGCGAAGCTCCTTCAGCACAGCGAAGAGGTACAGCTCCCAGAAGGAGGAGTTGAAGGTCGTCTGAAACTCGACGACGAATTTCCCATCGCGATCGACAAACCCGTCCGCCCACGCGTTGAGGACGGCGCGATCCTCGGCCGCAGCTTCGAACGCAACATGCTTGAAGTTCGGGTGCAGGCGGTCAGCAGGAACGCAAGGAGTAAAGAGGTCCATTCAGATGGTCTTCCGTCTCAGCGCGAGCCTGACTAGTCACGCATGCAATTCTACGTTGACCGCCGCGCGCCGCCAGCTTAAGGTGCTCGACAGGCGGCGAAGCGACTGGGAACCTCGATTCGTCAAACAGCGAAGATGTCGTGCCTCGGCCCCTTAGCAACTCGCATGGAGTCAGGGAAGTCGCCGGTTCAATTCCCGCCGTCCCCCTCGCGCTCCCCGGTAACCGCTCGGGACGCGTGGCTCGGGACTCTCCTGACCCCAGATCGGGAGAGTCTCAAGAGAGGCCCGGCACAGCGATCACTCTCCAGGACCCACGCTCGGTCGGGCTCCGCAAGTGCGAGCGCCTGTGCCACCGAGCACCACAGTCCGACGGTTATCGCGTGTCACTCCCCAACGAACCCCGCGGGTGACGCGAGCTCGACCTGAGCGTCAGAGATCTGCTCTCCCGCGAGGGTCAACTGACACTGCGCAGCCGCTTTGACGGCTGGTTGACACTCGTTCCTGGCCGAGACGCCACCGGAAGCGCATGAAGCGGCGTGTGTTGAACGTGCGTTGACGCACGGCGGCTAGGCTGAGCGCACGCGGCTGCCGCCATGCGATACGCTCAAGAAGTCTGGCCGAATGCGGAAGAGTTGGTTCATCTGGTGCGCGGGGCGCAGAGTGGGGCCCCCGGCGCGCTGGACGTCCTCTTGGCGCGGCTCCGCCCGTCGTTCGTCGCCTACTTCGCCCCCATCATGGGGCAGGACGATGCGGAGGACGCAGCCCAGGTCGCGCTTCTGTCGATCATGCGCACCGTTCGGGGGTTCGCCGCGGACCGGGCCCTCGGGTATGTGCTGGCCGTTGCGAGCCACCACGTGGCGAAAGCCCGCCGGCGCCACGCACGCGCGAAGCGGCGCTACGTTCCCCTCGAGCTCGCCGAAACGGTCGAGTGGCCCGTCGCGGCGGACCGGGACACCGAGTACCATGAGTTGACCCGTGCCCTCCGGGCGAGCCTCGCCGCCCTTCCCCCTGAGCGCCGGGAGGCCCTCTTGGAGCCGCTCCACGGCGTGACGTCATCGGCGCTCGCCGCCCAGCAGCACGTCAGCCTCGCGACCGTCCGGTCGCGACGCCGCCGCGCCCGGAAGAGCCTGCACGCCGCGCTCGCCTCGCTCCGCTGATGCGATGCCCGCCGGGCAGCCGAGCGCCCGCGCGCCGCTCCCCCAACCGCCCATCGATCCCCGGGGCTCACCCGTTGCGCCACGGCCGACAGCTCGGTGATCCCGGCGGGCACGCTCGGGGTCATTCGGGCCTCTTTACCAGTAGAGGGGCCTACGAAGGCCTCGCAGGAGGCGGCCGATGCAGGCAGTGCCCGTGGGACACGAAACCGGAGCGCGCTACGGCGAGATGATGGCCCGCTATCTCGGGCCCGTCATCCTGCGGGGGTTCGCAGATGATGACGTCACCGAGATCTACGTGAATCCGCAGGATGGAATCGTGCGCTTCGATACCCGCTCGCGCGGCCGAATTACCACCGGCGTGTCCGTCACATCCACCCGTGTTGAGATGTTCCTCAACGCCGTCGCCACGAGCTTGGGGTTCGCGCTGGGGGCCGACCACCCCGGGCTCGAGGCCGAACTCCCGGCGGAGGGGTTCCGGGGGAGCCGCCTGCAAGGGTTCGTCCCGCCCGTCACCCGGGCCCCGGGGTTCACCATCCGCAAGCCGCCCGCGGTCGTGTATTCGCTCGACGACTATGTGACGGCGGGCGTCATCTCGCGAGCGCAGCGCGCCGAGTTCCGACGGGCCGTGCGCGAGCACCAGAACATGCTGATCGCGGGGGGCACCAACACGGGTAAGACGACCTTCGCCAATGCGCTCCTGAAGGAGATCACCGATCTCTTTCCTACCGAGCGCCTCGTGATCCTCGAAGACACGGTCGAGCTCCAGTGCGTGGCCCCCGATCACCTGGCGCTCCGGACCTCGCCTACCGTGACGCTCGCCCAACTGGTGAAGAGCGCGCTCCGTACCAGCCCGACGCGGATCGTGGTCGGCGAGGTGCGCGGGAGCGAAGCGCTGGATCTGCTCGACGCCTGGGCCACGGGGCACCCCGGAGGCGTCGCCACGGTGCATGCCTCGTCGCCCGAAGGCGCCCTGCTCCGGCTCGACCGGCTCGCCCAGCGCGCCAACGTCCCGCCGCAACGCCACCTCGTGGCCGAGGCGATCCACTGGATCGCCGTGCTCGAAGGCTCGCACGCCCGGCGCCGGCTCACCGATCTCGTTCGGGTCGAGGGCCTCGATCGGGACGGGCATTTCCTCTTGCATCGGCCGGCCCCGACCGCCGTTACCTCATCAGGAGACTCC
>Ga0137376_10000661_pt1 | contig 16873 bp, 21 predicted proteins | sample SagtaG_23_FD_104814 | JGI IMG/M metagenome (GOLD analysis project Ga0137376, IMG submission 104814) | Vadose zone soil microbial communities from Sagehorn Ranch, Mendocino, California, USA - Sage2_L_20_16 metaG | ecosystem: Environmental > Terrestrial > Soil > Vadose zone | place: USA...
GCGCGGCGCGCGCGGAGATTGGACCTCTGGTCGATCTTTTAGCGCTGCGCCCGTCGCGGGGTCGATGATGCCGGGACCGGCGGTGTGAACGAGAGCTGACGGCGGCTGCGCGCGGCGTGGCGGTCGCACGCGAGCGCGATCAGACGGTCGAGCAGCGCGCCGAACGGCAGGCCGCTCGCCTCCCAGAGCTTCGGGTACATGCTGATCGCGGTGAAGCCCGGCATCGTGTTGATCTCGTTGACGAGGACCCGTTCGGTACCCTGCTCGAGGAAGAAGTCCACCCGGGCGAGGCCGGTGCAGTCGACGGCCCGGAAGACACGCAGCGCGAGCGCGCGCATCGCGGCCGTCGTGGTCTCGGGCAACGGCGCCGGGATCAGCACGCGTGCCCCCTGGTCGACGTACTTGTCCGCATAATCGTAGAACTCGCGGGACGGCACGAGCTCGCCGATCACCGACGCCTCGGGCTCCTCGTTGCCGAGCACCGCGCACTCGAACTCTCGCGCGCGGACGGCGGCCTCGATCACCACCTTTGCATCGTAGGCGCCGGCCTCGGCCACGGCGTCCGCGAGCGCGGCCGCCTGCTTCACCTTGGTGATCCCGACGGACGACCCGAGGTTTGCGGGCTTCACGAAGCACGGGAAGCCGAGCTCCGTCTCGACGCGCCTGGCGAGCGCCGTCGCGGGCTCGCCACCGACGCGGGCGACGAGCCAGCGGCAGACGGGGATGCCGGCGTCACGGAAGACCGACTTCATGGCGGCCTTGTCCATGCCGACGGCCGACGCGAGCACGCCGGCGCCCACGTACGGTAACCCCGCGAGCTCGAGCAGACCCTGGATCGTGCCGTCCTCGCCGTAGGTCCCGTGCAGGACGGGGAACACGACGTCGACCGGGATGGGCGGGCCGCCGGCGAGCGGCACGAGGCCGCCGCGCGTGGGATCGGCGACGAGCGTCACCTCGAAGCCGTGCGGCGGGATGGGCGCAAGGTCACGTTGCGCCCGCTCGAGGACGTCGAGGCTGTCGGGGCCCGTCCGCCAGCGGCCTTCCTTGTCGATCGCGACGGGCACCACTTCGTAGCGTTGCACGTCGAGATGCGCGATGACCGCCGCCGCCGAGCGCAGCGATACCTCGTGCTCGCCCGAGCGTCCCCCGTACACCACCGCCACCCGCAGCCGTTCCCTCATGACTTCACCGTGGCACTGCGACCGGTGCTTTACAAGGCGCGCCTGCGGCCGCGGCAATGAGCGAGTCATTAATTTGCCTCAACGATCGGACGCTCCTGGCGTGCGTGTGAAAGGAGGCTCCCATGTTTTCCCGCAGCGCTGCCATCCGTCGACGTGATGATTGCACACGCGAGCACACCGCTGCTCGAAGCGCTCGTTATCGCGGTGATGGTGCTCGTCTCCGGTGTGATCGTGCAACTCGTGGTGGATGCACGCATGACCTCGACCTCGGTGCGCATCGTGGCGCGTCCGCGAATCGAGCGCGCGGCCTGAGCATCGAAAAAAAATCGCTGTTTTGTCTTTTCTACCTTGACAGCGGCTCGGGGTCTCTTGTATGGGAGGTCGCGTCAACGAAAAACCGTCGCGCCTCGTTGGCACGATCTCCGCATGGTCCGCCCGCGGATATCAAGACGCCTCCTTGGGTTGAGGTATGTCCGCGGAACGAATCTTGCGCCGAGTCCGTGTCGAAGCGGCCGATGGTTCGGTGGGGCCGCGTGCGGAGGCGGTCCTCGTCAGTTGTGGACAAGTAGGCGTCGTCGCGGAAGCCCGGAGGCCGAGCGTTCCGACAAGGGGTTGGGGGAAGTAGAGGTCGTTGCAGACTCGCTGGGTCGCTCACCTCCGGGCTTCCACGACGGCGCCGACTGTCGACTACGGAACCGACGGCTCCTGCCTTGACGTGAGCCCTGTCGGATCGATCGGCTGCCCGTACGAGAATTCTACCGGGTTTCCGTCGGGATCGCTCAGCAAGCAGAAGTATCCGACGATGGGCCCCGCATAGACGGGGTCAGCCATCAGGACCCCGTCGGCGCGCGCGGCCGCCGCGGCGCTGTCGACCTCCTCCCGCGAACCCAGTGCGAAGCCGAGGTGCTGGAGCGTCGAGGCGGACACAGGAGGGTCCGACGCGACGTGGAACAGCACGAGCACGAACTGCGGCTTCTCCTGGCGGTCGCTCAACCACACCACCCGCGAGCCGTGGTCGTGCCGCTCGTGCACGACGTGCAGGCGGGCGTGCTTGCGGTAGAAGGCGATGGTCCGGTCGAGATCGCGCACGCCGAGCGCGAGATGCGTGAGAATCGGTCTCATGTGAGGCGTTCTGCCACACGGGCGGCCAGCGCTTCGGCCAGCGCGGTGCGCAGCTCCGGGAGCTCGGCGCCGGCCGCCGCAGCGTGGCCGCCGCCGCCGAGCGCGGTCGCGAGACGCGAGAGGTCGACCTGGCAGTCGGCGGAGCGACGGAGGCTCAACGCCAAGCTCTTCGCGTCGTAGAGCGCGAAGACCGCGTTCCGGCGCTCCTGCCGCCAGGCATCGGCGACCTCGCTCGGGTGGCCGTCGCACACCGCCGCGACCAGCGTGACGTCACCGATTCGCCGCTCGACCCGGCTCGCCGCGCCGACCGCCAGGCTGTGTGCAATCTCCGCCGCCACGCGGTCACGGGCTTCCGCCATGCGGGGCGTGTAGGTGACGTCGGCATCGATGGCGACGAGGTCCTCGTAGGCCGCGGGCCCGAGGATGCGGACGACGCCGGCGAGGTCGCGCGACCCGGGCAGCCGGTGCAGCCACCGGTCGTTGTCGTCGGCCATGTCGATGAGACGCCGGAGCGCCGCGAACCCGGGCTCGCGCCGTCCCTCGGCCTCGAGCCGGCGGGCCAGGTAGTCGTAGACGAGGCGCGACGCCGCGAATTCCTCGCTCAGCACGAAGTCGGCGAAGGGGACGTGCACCTGCCCGGCGCGGAAACGCTCGAGGGCGCTCCGATGGTGGTCGATCCAGTAGATGCGGACCCCGGCCCCGGCGAGACGGGTCAGGTGCTCGTCGGTCTCGGGCTCGCGCCACGAGATGTCGGTGATCCAGAGCTCGTGCTCGCGGCCGGGCGCGCAGGCGAGGCTGCGCAGCACCGCGTCCACCTCGTTGTTGCCGGCGAACCGGGTTTCGACGTCGGCCCGGCCGGCCTGATACCGCGCGACGGCGACGGCCGCCGCGACGCCGTCGAGGCAATGCGGGCCATGGCTCACGACGTGCGCCAGCGTCTTCATGCAGGAAAGCATTATGGACGATCGGACACGAGCCGGCCAGGTGGAGGCGACGCCGCGCGGCCGTCGTAGACGACGCGCTCGCCGTCGACGCGCGCGAACGACGTGAGGCGATGTGACGACGCCGCGCCGCGCCCGGTCGCGTGGAGGACGACCACGCCGCGGGCGACGAGCGCGTCGGCGAGGAGCTGCCGGTGGCAGCGCCACGGGACCGCCTCGGCGCACAGGACGGCGGTCGGGCGCGCCGTCGCCAGGGCGAGCAGACGCTCGAGGCCGAAGCGGAATTCGTCGCTGTCCATATGGTCGGCATAGGCGCGAAAGGCCACGTTCCGCCAGGCGACGTGCGGCGAGTCGCCCGGGCTCGAGCGTCGGCCGCCGAGCTCCGGGAGCCAATCGTAGGCGATTCCGTGCTCGCCGAGCGCACGCGCCAGCGCTTCACGCGCGAAGTGCGGGTGGCGTCGCGAGGCCGGATACCGCCGCACGTCGGCGACCCCGGCGATCCCGTGCTGCGCCAGGAGGTCGAGGAACTCGTCGAGTGTGCGCGTGGAATGTCCGACCGTGTAGACGGTCATGGGGCCAGTGTAGCAGAAGGAGGTCGATGCGATGGGTGTTCTTCCTGCTCCTGGCTTTGCCCGCCTGTCCCGCGCCGCACCAGTACGCCGTCGTGCGGCCGGGCCTCACGTGCGATCGTGCCACCCGTGTTGGGCGCCGGACCTTGCTGGAGATCGGCTACAAGGTGACCGCGCTCGTCCCGGCCACCGCGGATCATCCCGGCGAGATCACCGGGACGAAAACGCTCGCCGACGGGACGAGTACCACCGGCCGGGTGCGCATCCGGTGCGACGCGAACGGGGCGCGGCTGCAGCCGGTGGAAGAGAGTCTCACGCCGACCTACGAATTCAGCCGCGCCTTCGACTACAGCTTCAAGACGCTGGTCGACATGCCCGAGTCGGACTTCGAAACGCCGCGCGCCGCGCGCGGGCTCGAGGTCCAGGTGCACGTCGTCCGACCCGACGAGGCGCTGCTCGACCTCGGCGGCGTGCCGGTGGGTCCCGACGCGGTCGTCGTTCGCGTGACGATTCGCAACAATACCGACCGGACCGTGTCGATCGACCCCGCGCGGCTCGATCTGGTGCCCGGCGACGCCCCCGCGGCCGGTCCGCTCGCGGGTTCGGCGCTGGCGGCGGCCCTGTCGGCGGGCCCCGCGGCGGAGCGGCTGCGCGCCGAGCGGCTCACGGGCCAGCGTGTCCGCCCGCACACGACGGTCAAGGGATACCTCGTCTACCCGCGGGCGCAGTACCGCGAGGCGCAGGTGGCGATCGAGGACGTCGAGACCGAGGAGAGCGAGGGGTTCGTCACGCCGGTCGAGTGACGGTCAGCGACAGACGTCGGACTCCATGCCGCGGAGCCGCGCCTCGAGCGAGTCGGCGCCCGCGCTCCTCGCCCGGCCGCGTGACGTCCGCGCGATGTCGCACGCCTGGCTCCGGCGTCCGCCCTCGGCGAGCAGCGTGACCTCGGCCAGGCGTGCCTCGTACCAGGCCGTCCCGCCGGGTGGGCTCGCCTCGAGCACACGCTTCCAGTAACCGAGCGCGGCATCGCGGTCGCCCGCCGCCGCCGCCGCGCGGGCCGCACCCCGGAGCGCCTCCGCCGACGTCCCGTCGGTCTTGACCGCGTCCTCGTAGAGCCGTCGTGCCGCCGGCGCGTCGCCGGCGCGGAGCGTGAGCTCGGCGAGCGTGATGCGGTCGTTCGCGTCGCCCCCGTCGTGCACCAGCGTCTCGTACACTTTCCGCGCGAGAGCGACGGCAGGCGCGCCGCGCTCCGCTCCCGCGCGCTCGGCCTGGGCGGCGAGCTCGTGCCCGAGGTGGGCCAGGGTGCGGCGCCGATCCGGACCGGGCGGGGCCTGCGCGAGGTAGTGCGCGAGGTCGGGCTCGACGCCGTCGAGCCGGCCGGCACCGACGCGGGAGGCGAGCCGCAGCTCGAGGGCGCGGGAGTGGAAGTCGCGCGCTTCGGGGTAGCGGGTCTCGAAGCCGTCGAGCAAGGCGAGCGCCGTCGTGTGATCGGGAGGCGTGCCGCCGGCGGCGACCGCCGCGCCGAGGAGCGCCGCGCGCGCGACGAGCGCCTGGTCGGGCCGCGCCGGTGTCTCGCGGACGAACGCCTGGAGGGAGTCGAGCACGTGCCGCCGCTGCCCCGCCGATGCCTTGCCCGCGGCGAGGCCGGCGACCCGGCATTCGAGGACGCCGAGACGAGCGCGCGGTGCGAACGGTCCGGTGGGAACGCGGCCGTACTCCGCCTCGGCGTGGCCGCAGTCGCCACGGGAGCGCTGTAGTTCCGCCAGGAGGTACCGCGCCTCGGGGGCGCCGTCGGCGCGCGGGAAGCGCGTGAGATACGTCGTGAGCGACTCCTCGTACTCCGCCGTGAGCGCCGGGTCCGCGGTGCGCGCGACGTCGAGCGCGCGGAAGCGGTAATAGACGGCGTCGCGGGCGTGCGGCGTATCGGGGAACTCGGCGAGGAGCGTCGCGAACTCCGCCGCCGCTTCGCGCGCGTGCCCGCCGTTCAGCCGGCAGCCCGCCTCGAGGAACAGCAGCTCGGGACGCTGGCGGGCGCGGGCCGCGTCGTTCACGGCCGCGCTCGCCTCGGCGAGGGGCGCGACGTCGGCGCAGCGGTCGCGGTCGACGGCGAGGTTGGCCAGCAGCGCGAGCCCCCAGCTCGAGCGCACGTGTGCCGGCGCGTCGGCGCCGAGCTTCTCGAGCAGCACGCTCTGGACGCGCGCGGGCCACGCCCCGCCGCGGACGGCGAGCCCGCGCGCGAGCGTCGCGGCATCCTTCTCCGCGCTCGCGTCACCGCCGGCGGCGCGCGGCGTGAGCTCGCCGAGCTTGGCAAGCAGCTGCTCGGGCTCGTTCTCGCTCGGTGCCGCCTTGCCGCCGGCCCGCCGGCGCGCCTCCTCCAGCGCCGCGCGCGCCTTCGTCGCAACCGCCGGCGCCCCCGCTTGCGTCGCCGCCTCGAGATCCTCGATCGCCTTCGCACTCTCGCCGAGATCGAGAAAGGCGAGGCCGCGCCCGTAGAGGCTCTCCGCGTAGATCTCCGGCACCTCGTTGACGAGCAAGAACTGCGAGAACCCCCGCACCGCCTTCTGCAGCAGATCCTTCTTGCGTGCCGCGTCGCCGGGCAGCTGCGCCCCCTGATACCGCACCCACGCGAGATGGTACGTCGCGACCAGCGCCATGATCTCCGGCTCTCGCCAGCGGCTGCTCCGGTAGAGCTCCTCGAGGTCGCCGTCGCGGTCCATGACCTCCTGCCGCATCTGGTCGAGCCGCTCCTGCAGCTCGTCTCCCAGCGCCGCGAGCTCCCGCTCGATCTCCGGCCACATCCCCGCCGCCCGCTCCTTCTCCCCCCGCTCCAGCACCTCGTAGAACGCCTTCGTCCGCTGCTGAATCCGATCGAGCTCCGCCTGATGCTCTCCCGCCGACCACGGCTTCGCCGCCCGCGCACTCATCCCGTCGGCGGCGACGGAGGATGCTGAGAAGGTGAGGAGCGCGGCGATCGCGATCACGCATAAAGCGCCGGGGTTCGCGGTGGCGTCCGACCGAGGCGGGAGCTGGCCACGCCGCGCAGGGCGGGAAGGGGCCGCCTCCGCGGCGAGCCCGCAGGTCCCGCGCGCGCGTGCGGCCGGCGGGGGGACGCTTCGGCCTACGAGGCGCGCGTGGACCGAGGACCGCGAGCCGAGGGGGCGGCCCCTTCCCGCCTCCCCGCCACGACGCCGCTGACCCCACCTCACTCCGACGCCAGCGCGAACCCCGTCGCCCCAGCCTCTTTAGCGAGGCCCAGCACCCGCACGACCTCTCCGAGGATCACCTGCTTGTCGCCGGCGAGAATCACCACCTTGTCCTGCGTGCGCCCGAGCGTGTCCCGCAGCACGCTCGCGATCGTCGCGTCGTCACCCGCGACCGGCCGCTCGTTCACGTAGATCTCGCGCGACGGCGTGATGGTCACGAGCACGCCCTTCGCCTCCTCCTCGTTCGGCGCGGCCTTGGGCAGGTCGACGTCGGCCGCCGGCTTCACCATGGCCGAGGTGGTGATCATGAAGATGATGAGCAGCACCAGGAAGACGTCGGTCAGCGGCGTGACGTTGATCTCGGCGACGATGTGACCGCGGGTGTGCGCCTTACCGAAGAACGCCATGCGTCCTCCGCGACGTGGCCACCGCCTCGAGCACGCGCGCGCTGCCGATGCGGAGCGCGGCGTCGATGCGCTCGACGCGCGCCTGGAAGTAGTTGTAGCAGACGACCGCGATGATGCCGACCGCGAGGCCGAGCGCGGTGGCGATGAGCGCCTCGGAGATGCCGCCCGCCACCACGCCGAACCCGCCGGTGCCGGCGATCGCCATCGTGTGGAAGGCGCGGATGATGCCCATGACCGTGCCGAAGAGGCCGATGAACGGCGCCGCGGAGCCGATCGTCCCGAGCATCCAGAGGTACGCGCCACAGCCCTGCACCGCCTCGAACTGCCGCTCGTCGGCGACCCACTCGAGCTCCGTGAGCGGCGCGTCGGGCGACGCGGCGAGCAGCTCCGAGTAGACGCGCCGCGCGGGGCACGCCTGGTGCCGCGCGACGAGGTCGATCGCGCCCTTCAGATCGCCGCGCGCGAGCACCGGCACGACCTGCGCAGTGAGCGACACGGTCGACGACAGCGTGCCGCGCAGGCTCCACAGCCGCTCGAGTACGATGCCGAAGACGGCGATCGAGCAGGCGAGCAGCGGGTAGGTCGAGATCGCGCCCTGCTGGATCAGCTGGACGAGGTCCAGGTTCACGTTCTCCATTCGTTTCCGGCTCCTTCCGTACGCTTACATACCGCGGGCGATGCGCGCCACGTCCTTCTCCCACTGCGGGCCGAAGGCGAGGACGAGGAGGTGGCGCACGAGGGCGGTGTCCTGCCCGAGCGTCAAGAGCTCGCCGCCGCCCTGATGCGCGATCTCGCCGAAGCTGTCGGTCAGCTCCTTGTAGAACTCCGGCAGCGGCGAGACCTGCTTCAGCTCCTCGCCGTAGAGCCAGCGGTGCATCATCCGCTCGTGCTCCTCGTGCAGCCGCAGGCTCACGTCGATCGTGCTGATGACGCCCCCCTTGGCGTGCCACTCGGCCACCAGCTTGCGGATCGTCGGCACGTCCTCCGCGTGCGGCGGCGAGCCGCCGACGATGATGATCACGCGCTTCGCGTCGGCCCGCCACTTCATCTGGCGCATCGCGGTCTCGAGACCGGCCCGGACCGCCTCCGGCCAGTCGCCGCCGCCCTCGGCGACGAGGCCGTTGAAGAACGCCTGCACCTTCTTCACGTTGAACGTGAGGTCGGTCCACCGGACGACGAAGTCCTCGCTCTCGCGAGGCCCGGTCGTGCCCTTCGCCTCATCACGGTCGCGGTAGGCGACCGCGCCGACGCGTGCCGTCGGCACGAGACGCTGGAGCGTGGCCGCCAGGTCGTCCATGCGCCGCTTCAGGTCGTCGATGATGCTCTGCATGCTGCCGGTCGAGTCGACGACGATCGCGACGTCGACGCCCACCTTCCGCAACCCGCCGACGTACTTCCCGAACGCCGAGCCGAGCGACCAGCCCGCGCCGCCGCCGCCCCCGGTGCCGAATCCGCCGACGCCGGCGCCCGCCGAGGCGAAGCGCGCGCCGAGATCGACGCCCGACCCGAGCGGCCGCGCGGGACGCGCGAAGTGCACGACCGGCGTCGTCGGGTGCGCGGGCGCCTCGTGCGCGATCGCGACCGCCTCGGGACGCGTGGGCGCGAGCGCCTCCTTCAGCGCCTTGTCGGCGGCCGGGTCGGTCGGCGGAACCGGCTCGGGCACGTCCTGGAGCGAGAAGATCTCCCGCCGGCGGCCCTCGCCGAGGCCGGCGCCGCCTCCGGAGCCGACGCCGAAGCCGGGCCCGACGCCGAGCCCGAGCCCGCTGCCGATCCCCATCACGTCGAAGAAGACGAGCAGGGCGAACAGGCCATGTGCGAGCGCCGAGACGCCGATGGCGGCCACGAGCCGGCGCGCGCGAGGCGCAGTGGCATCGTCCACGATCACCATCGGAGCCGTGCGCGGAGCGCTCGCGCCTGCACGCGGCTGAGCGCCACCTGACTGTGCGCCGCATCGCGCATGACGAGCCGGTAGCGGCCGCCGAACCACGGCTGGATCTCCTGCACGTGCTTCAGGTTCACCAGACTCGACTTGAAACTTCACGCCGCAGCGCGGCGCGGGCGGAACTTCGGCAGGGTCACCTCGGGCGCGACGTCCTCGAACACCACCTCGACCGGCAGGCCGATCGCGACGTCGGCGGTCGGGCAGTCGACGAGGTTCGAGAGCACCCGGGCGCCCTCCTCGAGCTCGACGACCACGATCGCGTACGGCACCGCGTCGGCGAAGGCCGGGTGGTAGACCTGGTGCATGATCGCGAAGCTGAAGACCTGTCCGTGCCCGGAGACGCGCTCCCAACCGGCGTCGCGCGACAGGCATCGGCTGCACAGCTCGCGCGCCGGGAAACGACGGGTGCCGCAGCCGCGGCAGCGCTGCACCATGAGCTCGTGGCGGCGCGCGGCCTCCCAGAAGGGCGCCATCTCCGGCGTGATCTGGGGAAGCGGCTTCGGGACCGCGCTCACGACGGGAGCCTCGAGAGGATGAGCGTCGAGTGCGTCGACAGGATGCCGCCGTTGCCGGAGACTAGCGCGACGTCGTGCCGCGGGACCTGGCGCGCGCCTCCGTCGCCACGGAGCTGGATGACCGCCTCGGACACCGGCGTCATGCCCCACATGTAGAAGCTCGCGAGCTGTCCGCCGCCCGTGTTGACGGCGACGCGGCCGCCGGGACCCGTCACCTGCTCGGCCGCGAACGGCCCACCTTCTCCCTTCGCGCAGAAGCCGTAGTCCTCGAGGGTGACGATCACGGTGAAGGTGTAGCAGTCGTAGAGCTCGACCACGTCGACGTCGCGGAGCGTGATCTCCGCCATGCGGAAGGCCGGCTCCCTCGCGAGCACCGCGCCCGAGGTGAGCGTGTCGGCGGGATCACCGCCGAGGTGTCCCTGGCCCATTCCCCAGAGATAGACCGGGGGACGGCGAAGGTTCCGGGCGCGCTCGGCGCCGGTCACGATCACCGCGAGGCCGCCGTTCGAGACGAGACAGCAGTCGAAGAGATGGAACGGCTCGACGATCCAGCGCGAGCGCTGGTAGTCGTCGAGGGTGAGCGGCTGATCCCGGAGCTGCGCCGCCGGATTGAGCGTCGCCCAGCGGCGCTGTCCGACCGCCACCGCGCCGAGGTGGTCCTGGCTCGTCCCGTAGCGGTGCATGTGGCGCCGGGCGCCGAGCGCGTACATGGCGTTCACGCCGAAGAAGCCGTAGGCCTGCTCCCAGCCGCGCGCAAAGCCGTAGGCGCTGGCGGCCGACGCGCGGTCGCCCTTGGGCGCGGGCGGCTTGAGCGGCATGTCGGAGAACACGCAGACGACGGTGGTCGCGAGCCCGGCGGCGATCGCCTGGCTCGCGTGCTGGATCATCGCGCAGGCGGTCGCACCGCCGAGATTCATGGTGGCCGACAAGCGGAGATTCCGCAGCCCCATCGCCTGCTGGAGCTGGAACGACCCCATGCCGAGATCGGCCCAGGCGAGCCCCGGGTTCAGGAGGAGCCCGTCGATGTCCTCGCGCGCCAGGCCGGCGTCGTCGAGCGCGAGCTTCACGGCGTCCACCGCGAAGCCGAGTGCGCCGGTGTGAAACACCTTGCCCTGGGGCGTGATGCCGAGCCCCACGATCGCGGCCGCGCCGCGCAGCGGATCCGCCGGCATGCCGGGGCCTATAGCACAGCTCGCCGGGTGGCGGCCTCGAACCGGCGCGACTCGCCGTGCCGGAGTATGGCGACGCGGTCGGTGAGGCCGCGCTCGCGGGCCAGCTCCGCGAGCCACGTGATCGGCTCGTCGATCGGCTCGTAGGACACCACGAACGTGCCCCAGTGGATCGGCACCATGTGCACGCGCAGCGCATCTTCCGGATTCATGTGGACCCGGCGGAACGACGGCGGGCTGTAGGCCCCGATCCCCAGGATCTTCGAGGGCCGGTAGGTATCGGCGTCGGCCAAGCTAGCGGAGCAGGATCAGGAAGTGCCGCCGGAGCAGGTTGGCCTGGTCCTGGATGGACTCGCTGCGCCGGCCCGCCTTGAGCACGTCGAACAGCTCGCGGTCGCCCGCTTCCTTGCGCGCTGCGACGTCGTCGTGGAGGGCGTCGAGCAGCTCGTGGATGACGCGAGGGATCTCGCGCTGCGGAATCACCAGGTCGCCGCGACCGAGCGTGCCGTTCCAGTTGGAAGCGTATGGTCGGAGCACGTTCAGGATGCGTTCGGTGATGCTGCGATCGCTTCGCGTCCCGACCACGCCGCGGAGGATAGCCAGCGCATCCGTCGGGTGCAAGGTCATTTCCGCGAAACTCTCTTGCGACCGTTTGGACGAGCGGCTACGCTCGTCCCGCGAGGAGGACGGGCATGGTCAGCACCTTCCAACCGACGACGCCCTCGGCGGCCGTCGAGGGGCTTCCACAGGTGTTCGACCCGGCGGAGGCCGCAGGTGTCGAAGCCGTCGTCCTCTTCGATCTCTCCGGGCGCGAGCCTGGCCAGTGGACGGTCGTCATCAAGGACAACGAGTGCCGCGTGCTGACCGGGCGGACCATCGAGCCAACGGTCACGCTGACGATGGACTCGGACCTCTGGCTCGCCATCGCGCGCGGCGAGAAGAGCGGCCGCGACGCGTTCATGAACGGCGAGTATCAGGTGACCGGTGACGTCGCCTTCATGATGCGCTTCGGCAAGATCTTCCCGGTCCGCTGAGGTCTCGGCCGGATCAGCCGCCGGCTTCGGCGAGCTGCAGAAGCTCGGGCGGCAGAATCGGGACCCGCACCTTCTTGGCGTTCAGCTGATGGCGGACGTGCTCGGGGTCGATCTCGAACGCCTCGCAGATGCGCTCGAACGCGAACGGCCACGACGTGTCCGGCGAGCTGACCCACTCGCGAGCCTCGCGTCCCGCCCGGCTCCGCGGGCACTTGCGCAGCACGTTGAGGGCGTCCTCGAGGACCGCCGCCATCAGCCGGAGCTCCCCGACGTGACGCGTCCATGCCCGCCGGTGCGGGACGTCCAGGATGAGCTCTCCGAGCGCGTCGGTCGCCTGATCGCCCGGCACCAGGACAGAAAGGCTTGGGGTGCTCATGCGGCTCTGTGTGTGCATGGGCCGTGCCGACGCGGAGGGCCTCCCGGCGCCGAGGTCGGTGGCGTGATGCGTCCGGAGGGCGACAACGTGATGGACAGGTGTCGAAACATCCGACGCGCCGCCTTGACACGGTGCGACGGCGACCCGTAGTTCTCGCGCCGTGCAGTGCTTCATGTTCCACCTGATGCCGTGGCCGCATCTGCCGGAGTCGTACGCGGGCCCGGCCTGGGTGAAGTGTCCGAACGCGTTCTACGACGGCCGCCGCGGCCATGCCCTGTACAACCGCTACCTCGACGAGCTCGTCCGGGCCGAGGCCCTCGGCTTCGACGGTGTCTGCGTCAACGAGCACCACGCCAATGCGTACGGCAACATGCCGTCGCCGAATCTGATCGCGTCGATCCTCGCCCGCCAGACGGAGCGGATGCGGATTGCGGTCGTGGGCAATGCCCTCCCGCTCTACAATCCGCCGCTCCGCGTCGCGGAAGAGTACGCGATGATCGACTGCATCTCGGGGGGGCGGCTGATCGCCGGCATGGTGGTGGGGGGTGGGCCCGAGTACTACTCGAACGGCATCAATCCGGCCGAGGCGCGCGAGCGCTTCAGCGAGGCGCTCGACCTGATCGTCCGCTGCTGGACGGAGCCCGGCCCCTTCGTCCACACGGGCAAGCACTACAAGCTGCGCTACGTGAACCCGTGGCCCACGCCGGTGCAGAAGCCGCATCCGCCCATCTGGATCCCGGGCGCGGGAAGCTACGAGACGATGGACTTCGTCGCCCGGCGGCGCTGGGCGTACATGGGGATCCCGTACTTCCACAAGCGGATATTCAAGAGGAACTTCGACTATTTCCGCGAGGCGTGTGCGAAGGAGGGTTACGCCGCGTCGCCGGAGCAGATGGGCTGGCTCGTACCCGTGTACGTCGCCGAAACCGACGCCCGGGCCCGCGCCGAGTTCGAGCCGCATCTCTGGTACTTCGCGCGGAAGCTGCTTCCCGGCATCAACGTGAGCCCGCCCGGCTACACCTCGCCCCGCTCCGCGCTGAAGATGCTCGGTGCCTTCGGTGACTTCATGCTGAACGTCGGCTCCTGGGACGAGATCGTCGACGGGGCATATGCCATCGTCGGTAGCCCGGCCACGGTGCGGACGCAGATGGCCGAGATGATCCACTGGCTCGGCGTGGGCAACGTCCTCACGCTCCTCCAGCTCGGTACCCTGCCGGCCGATTTGACGCGCCGCAACATGGAGCTGTTCGCGACCGAGGTGCTGCCGCACCTCCGGAACGAGATCGGCCCGCGCGCCGCGGCCAGCTGATGCCCGCGCGTCGGATCGTCCAGGTTGCGGGGAAGGACGTCCGCCTCCTGACGGGCGGCGACGGGCCGCCGCTCCTCTATCTGCACGCGGTCGGGGCGGACGTCGACTGGCTCGAGATCCACGACCGGCTCGCTCGCCACTTCACCGTGCATCTGCCGGCGCACCCCGGTTTCGCGGAGTCGACGGGGATCGAGCAGGTCGACGGGATCGCCGATGTCGTCCTGCACTACGTCGACCTGCTCGGCGTCCTCGGCCTCCGCGCGGTGCCGGTGGTCGGCGCGTCGTTCGGCGGCTGGATCGCGGCGGAGATCGCCGCGCTCTATCCGGAGCGCGTCGAGCGGCTCGTCCTGGTGGACGCCCTCGGGCTCTGGATCGACGCCGCGCCGATCGGGGAGCTCTTCGGGTCGACGCCGCCGGAACTCGCCGAGGTGCTCTTCCACGACCAGGACCATCCCCTCGCGCAGATGCTGCGTGCCATGACGTCGATCGCGGACGTGCCCGAGGACTTCGCTCACGCGCAGCTGAAGGCGCTCGAAGCGGCTGCAAAGGTCGGATGGAACCCGTACATGCACGACCCGAAGCTCGAGGTGCGGCTCCGCCGTGTGACGGCGCCGACGCTCGTGGTGTGGGGACGGGAGGACCGTCTCGTCCCGCTGGTCTACGGCGAGCGCTACCGCGACCGCATCCCCGGGGCAGGGCTCGAAGTCCTGCCCCGCTGCGGGCACCTGCCGGCGATCGAGCGCCCCGCGGAGCTCGCCGAGGTCGCGCTCGATTTTCTCGCGCAGACGTAGCGGTCGGCTCACACCGCTTGCGCGCGACGTCCCCAGCCGCGCGCCTCCTCGAGGAGGGCACGCACCTCGTCGTCGGTGGTGGCCGAGAAGTCCTCGTACCAGAGACCGACGGCATGGAAGGGCTCGGGGGTCGTTAGACACACCACCTCGTCGGCCTCGTGTGCGAGGAGCTCGCACGTGTCGGCGGCCGCCGCCGGCACCGCGACGACGACTGCTGCGGCGTCGAGCCGACGCACGCCGGCGGCGGCGGCGCGCATCGTCGCGCCGGTGGCGAGGCCGTCGTCGACGAGGATGACGGTCCGGCCGGCTACGTCCGGAGATGACCGGTCGCCGCGGTACGCGCGCTCGCGGCGGGCGAGCTCGTGCTCCTCGCGGAGCGTGACCGTCTCGACGTCGCACTCGGACACGCGGGCCATGGCGACCACGTCCTCGTTCAGCATGCGCACGCCGCCCGACGCGATGGCGCCCATGGCGAGCTCCTCGTGTCCGGGGACGCCGAGCTTTCGCACGACGAACACGTCGAGCGGCACGCGAAGCCGCTTGGCGACTTCGAAGGCGACGGGGACGCCGCCCCGCGGAAGACCGAGGACGATGACGTCCGGCCGGTCCGCACAGGCGCGCAGCCGCTCGCCGAGCAGACGCCCGGCATGGGCACGATCCCGAAACCGCGTCACGCGAGGCCAGCGTGTGGCCCTCGTGTTTCGTGGATCAATACCGGGAGACTCGCTGCCCCCGGAGCGCCAGCGCTCCATTGTCCCCGCCCAGAACTCCCGGAGCGTCGTCCGCGACGCCGGGTCAGAGGCTCTTCCCGTCGAATGGCGTGGCCGTGAGCGCGCCGACGTCGACCCCGCCGCCCATGCACCGTCCGTATCATGCGACGTCGGTGGCGCCATCTCACCTGACTCTTGATCCGTGAGGCGCCGGCAGGCAGGAGGACGTCATGTCTAGCGAGCAGCTCGTGGCGCACGGCACGGTGCGCGGTGTCTTCTTCAGCCTCGGGACCACTCCGAGCCACGACCCGCGGCTCGATTGTGCCAAGGCCATCATCGACCTCTTCAATGGCGCGCAGAAAACCGCGCACGTCGCGATCTTCACCCTGACGGAGCGACACATCGTGGACGCGATGATCGCCGCTCGGAACCGCGGCGTCGCGGTCGAGGTGGTGGCCGACGCGCAGCAGAGCCGGAGCCCGAGCAATCCCGTACAGAAGCAGGTGATCGCGAAGCTCCAGCAGGCGGGCGTCGCAGTGCGCCTCGCCGTGAAGCAGACGGCGCTGATGCACAACAAGGTGGCGATCTTCGACGGGCGTACGGTGTGTACCGGCAGCTTCAACTGGACCAACGCCGCGGAGAAGCGGAACGACGAGAACCTGCTGATCGTCGACGGCACACAGGTGGCGAATGCCTACGAGAAGTTCGTTTTCCAGCGGATCCTCGCGAAGGAGACGCTGGTGGAACCCGACTGACGGCGGAGGACGGCGATGGCGATGAAACGGGGAGCGAGGCGCATGGAGACGGGCTCGGGCCGCGGCTACGGCTGGATCCCCGACCTCCCGGATCACCGCGATTTCCTCTACGGCGCCGTGCGCAGGTTGCCGGCCCGGCTGCCGCGGTCCGTCGACCTGCGCCGCGGCTGCTCGCCGGTCGAGGATCAGGGGCAGCTCGGGAGCTGCACGGGCAACGCGCTGGCCGGCGCGGTGGAGTTCCTCGAAAAGCGCGACGGGATCCCGCTCGTGAACGTCAGCCGGCTCTTCATCTACTACAACGAGCGGGTGATCGAGCACACCGTCGCCGACGACGCGGGCGCCATGATCCGCGACGGGATCAAGACGCTCGTCAAGCAGGGCACGTGTTCGGAGAAGCGGTGGCCGTACGTGATCGCGCGGTTTGCGGTGAAGCCGTCGGCGGCCTGCTACCGGGAGGCGGCGGACCATCAGGTGACGGCGTACGCCCGCTTGCAGACGCTCGTCGCGATGCGGGCGTGTCTGGCCGACGGGTATCCGTTCGTGTTCGGGTTCACCGTCTACGAGAGCTTCGAGTCCGAGCGGGTCGCGGCGACCGGCATCGTGCCGATGCCCCGTCCACGGGAGAAGGTGCTCGGCGGCCACGCGGTCCTGGCGGTCGGCTACGACGACGCGAAGAAGCGGTTCCTGGTGCGCAACTCGTGGGGCACCGGCTGGGGCATGAAGGGCTACTTCACGATGCCCTACGACTACCTCGCGAGCCGCGACCTGTCGGACGACTTCTGGACGATCCGCCGCCAGGAAGGCTTCTAGCCCGAGCCGGACGCCGCCGTGCTCGGCCACGGGCGGCCC
>Ga0137376_10000664_pt1 | contig 16856 bp, 21 predicted proteins | sample SagtaG_23_FD_104814 | JGI IMG/M metagenome (GOLD analysis project Ga0137376, IMG submission 104814) | Vadose zone soil microbial communities from Sagehorn Ranch, Mendocino, California, USA - Sage2_L_20_16 metaG | ecosystem: Environmental > Terrestrial > Soil > Vadose zone | place: USA...
CGTCGGCGAGCTCCTCCAGCGTGTGACCGGAAGCCACAAGGACGAACTCCGACTCCAACGTCCGCATAACGCGCGGCGCGCCGATCGGGTCCTCCTTGCAGGGCGGGTGCGCCTCGTAGTACTCGCGCGCCGCGGCCTGCTTGGCGGCGTCCGGATGAATCACGGCGACGCGACGAACGGAGCCGTTAGGCTCGATGACATCGACCATGCACCAGGTGCCGAAGTGCGGTAAGGCAAGGCCAGCCGCCGTCTCGAGAGTCGACTGGAAGTCCAAGGAGTCGCCAAGGCAGCGGCTGGTTTCGGCGAGAAAGGCAAAGCGCGTGCGGCTTCCCTGCGGTGACTCGCCGTTTTCGCTCATAGTGAGCGCTCCGGTGACGATCGGGTCGTTACCAACCAGTGCGTCGAGGGCGAGTGAAGTCATGAAACGGTTTCCTTGAGTGGATGCGAAACGCGTCAGCCAAAGGGCGATGACGCTTGCTAATGTTCGTGTTGTTCCTGTTCTTCTTCGTGCATTGAGATGCTGAGAAGCAGGTCCGCCGCTCCCAATGCTTCGATATCGATCGACGCGCCTGGGTCGAGCAGCAGGAGATGTCCCGCGGCCAGTTCGTAGACCTCATCCGCCGTCCGGACGCGGAACGAGCCGCTCACACCGTGGAGCGTCACTGGACCGGGCGCGTCGTTAATGGGGAGGTGACTCCCGGCATCGAACGCAAAGAGAACGAGTCGGAGCGTTGGGCCATGGAGCAGAGTTACCTGACGATGTCCTTGTATCGTTTCGCGGGGCTCGGCGCGAAGTGTCGCCACGGCGTCGGACAGGACGATGTGGCGTTCGGAGCCGGCGAATCGGTCGACCGGGGCTTCGCGCAGTCGCGACTGGGACGTCGCCATGCCTACCTCGCGCCAGTCGAAAGACCGAAGACCACGAGCAAGAGCACCGTGAGCGTCAGAAACAAGAGCACGTCGAGTTGATGGCTCTTTCTCGATTTGGGTCCCGGAAGGAGGGGCCCGGCGATTCGGGTGTCCATCGAAATCTCCTTACTCGTTAGGTCTCTTCACATAGTCCACTAGTGAGCTGAGCCTGATGCCGGGCCAGCGCGTGACATCGATGACGGACCGCGACTCAGCCGTGAGCAGGTTCGGCGCATCGCAGCGGACGCAATTCGCCTTACCCTTCGGGCGCCGTTGAGATGAGCGGGCGACATGCCATTCGGATTCCGCTCGGGCAGCGGAGCGGCGTCGCCAGGAGCGCTACTCGCGTCGGTACAGCGGGCTGATGACACACGCCGCGGGACGCCCTCTTCAAAGGTACCAGCCGCGGAGCATGATTGATAGGCCTGTGTCGCACTCGCGCGCACGTGTGTGTTGACCACGTGGTCAATACGAGGTATTATTAATCCTTGACCAGTTGGTCAATACAGCGTGACGCGGCCGCTCTGCTCCCCTCCCTGGCGTGCCCGCAGGCCACCAAACAAAAGACATCCGGTCGTGGCCCTCGCGTTCATTCGCGCACAGGGCGTGCTCAAGCGTCGCAAGCTCGGGGATCCGGAGGAGTAGATCAGCGTCGAGATCGGTGCGCCGGGCGATCGAGGAGCCGATTCGCATGATTGTTCAAACGCCGTTCGGGCGACGTCATTCAATGACAAGGTCCGCGCTGTACAGTCTTTCACGAAGGATCAAATGAACACCACCGTGTGGGTCCTCGCGTTGCTTTTGTTGGGCCTCGCGACGGGCAAGTTCACCGGCGCGGGCATGGCCTTCACCCGGGGTCGAACAATCTACGATCTCGCAGCAGGCCTTCTCGGTGCGGTCATCGCCGGTGTCCCTCTGCGATTGGCCGGCCTATCCGGTTATAGCGCGTCGCTGCCAACGCTGCTCGTGGGCGTCGGCACCGCGATGCTCGCTACCTGGTTGACGCGAGTAGTCACGTGGCAGGCGGAGCCAATTCTGCGACCAACGGACGATTCTTCGGACGTGAGCAATGAGCAGAAAACTCACGACCTTATGACGACATCGGATGGTACTAGGCTCCTACTCAGCGCCGGAAGGCTTGTCGTACCGGGAGCCCATGAGCTGGCAAGCCGGCCCAGCTAGTCGGGCGTGAGCATCTCGAGAATTTTGTCGCGATCGATGGAACTCACGTTTGGTCGTGTGCGACAGCATACTCGCTCGTTACGAGTCCACTCGCGTAACTTCGCGTGGCCAGATGCTCGAGCCGCAGGTCGCGGCGCGTTGGACCAAAGAGCGGAATGCCATCGCCGATAATGACAGGGACTCGCGTTATGGTCATTCGATCAATCAGCCCCGCGTCCAGAAAACGCTGAATCGTCACTCCGCCATCGATGTACAGGTGCGTCATGCCTCGTTCCGCGAGTCGAGCGACGACGTCGCGCGGCGCGCCCGACATGAATTCAACGCAGGCACCGGCTGGGAGCAGTGCGTTACACTCGCGTGTAGTGAGTACGATGACCGGTTTCGGGAATGGCCAGCGGTGGAACTTGAGTACGGTGTCGAATGTCCCCCGACCCATCACGATGGCATCGATCGCGGCGATGAACGCGGTGTAGCCGTGCTCCTCGCCGCCGTCCGGCGGAAGCCAGTCGAGAGAGCCATCACGCCGAGCAATGAACCCATCGATGCTCGTCCCGACGAACACGGAGCAGGTAATCGGAGCGGTCATCGGGTGGGTCGCGACGTTCGCCGCGGACGTGCTATTCGGTTCTCGGGGGTAGCGAGGGTGATCGCCGACTCAGCCGGTTGGTCGTCCACGACGAGAACCGGCGGACGTGCAGCGGCCGACACGGGAGTGAAAGTCGGAAGACCCATTGCAGCGCTCCGGTGCGTGGGACACGTGCCCACGATCGCCGAGGTGGCGGCCGTGACGAGCGCCAACGAGAGACGCGTCTGCCTGGGGCCGACGCGGGCCCGAAAACGGGGCGTCGGCGCGTGCGAGGGAGGGCGGATTGGCGTTGGCGTTTCGTCTGTTCGCATTTGCTAAAGTCAGCCGCGAACCGACAAATGGAAGAAACCGCATTAATGGCGTCTCCGCAAGGCGCCCGCGTCGAAGATTGTCGCGACGACTGTTCGCCTCGGCTGCGGCACCCGCCCTCGCCACAGGCCTTCTCATGGACGCTCCGTTCCAGGCCAGCGGCCTAACGACATAACGACATGAGTCGATGAGCGTTGGCGCAGACCCATCTCTCGGACCTCGGGAGAGAGACATACCTGGCTGTCGGAGGCCGCCCTCTCTCTGTTCGTCATGCGCCTGACGCGTCGCCAGTTAAAAACTTTCTCACATGACCTCTTGCGCCGGAGTGTACGGTAGCGGACATTCCGAGAGCCGCCGAATGCCACGCAGCACTGATCCGCGAAGGAGATTGCGTGGACGACAGCGCTCCTTCAGCATCGGGCGGGGCTCGTGGCCCTCGCCAGCTCGGCGTGCGCCTTCGCGCCCGAACTGCTCGCGAATAGGGGGACACGCGAAGAGGTAGTCGTAGCTGCACGCACGCTTGTCGCCGAACCTCGGACGTTCACGGCGAGTGCGCTCGAGGAAGAGGGCGAGGATGAGGTGTTGGATGCAATGGTCGATTGGTGTTTGGATGAATTCGCCGCCAATCAGCAAACGTAGGAAGAGCCAATGACCTATCGGATCGAGATACCCAGCGCGGTAAAGGGTGACGTCATCGAAGCCGTTGTGGATGGAGCCGTGTTGTCGGTGACGAGGAACGGAAAGGACGTCTCTCACGCGGAATATCAACTGAGCTGTGATCACGAGCGCGAATTAGCCGGTTGCCCGGCGTGTTTCGAGAGGAACGAGGGCTTTGCACTGCGCGAGCGCTTCGACCGGTTATCGCGCGGGGTAGGCATGCGCGCCCGCGGAACGTGGCCGATGGGCGGCAGTAGAGGCGTGTAGCCGCAGTTTCTGACTTGTCGTGCGCAGGAACTGAGTCTTGGCTTCGTTCGCCAGCACCGGTGTCTCACGCCCGTGCGGTTCACGCTGCCGCGATCACGCGCCAGCAGTCTTCCGGAGCGTTCTCGTTAGGCACTACCTCCAACGCACGTTCTCCGGGAATGTTGTTCACCGTGTCCAGCTCAGCGACAGCAGTTGGTCATCCGACAGTTCGCGCCAATTCTCCGGATACCGTCGGACACGACGAGCGAATCCAGGCCCGAAGAACACGAGAGACGGACGATCTTCAAGTCCGCGCGAAATGTCTTCGTACACAATCCAGAAAACGCCCCCTATGGCCACGCGACGTGCGTGCGCCTGATACTCCGCCAGGATCGGGTCCCAGGAGGAGGTCTGCGGCTGCTCTACCACTTGGCACCTCAAGCAATTCGGACTGAGTGTGAGCGTCGCTCCTCGACCGTCGCTTCGCAAGCATGCTCTGCCGGCGATGTCAGGCCGGCTTCTCGAATAAAGAGGTTACGCCGACTCGTTAGGTGCGAACTCTTCTCCGACGACCTGGACCAGACAAAACACACCTGGCGCTCCGAGAGCTTCGATGTCTATTCGTGATGAGCGTGACGCGGCGGCCTGTTCAAAACTTTCTCACGCGGCCTCTTGGGCCACAACGTTAGGTAGCGCACATTCGCAGAGCTTCTGACGCCCCCAGTACGCCGCAGGGCATCCGCACCGGATTTTCAGAGTGTGGCCGCCACTGGCGACGCCATTCCAGTTCGTCAAGGGGCGTCGATGGTGTCCGAATCACCGTACTCGCGGCCGCGGCTCCCCGCCATTTGCCGCGCGCCGCAGAGAGTGCGACACGCCAGCCGAACCTGCGGCGGCCAACCGTTAGGCCTCGCCATCGTGTTGGCTTGGAAAAGGAAGCGCGTTTCAGCAGGTGCTAACAAGTGTGACGCGCATACGACGCCTTATCTGATGGTCCCACTGGTTTAATGAATAAGAAACTTAGTAATATTTCCATTGCCGGTGCGCGCATTGCGCTGTACCTATCTAGCGCAGCGCTAACACAAGACAGCAAGTCGGCGACGTTCGCCGTGCTTCTTGCCCCCGCTCGGTCCGCGCGATCCTGAGATCGCTCAGGACGCCACGGTCCGTCATCACGGATCGATTCGCCGTGACAGACTTTCAATTGAAATGCCTCCTTGGCCTAACGACCACCTGGCGCAGTACGCCTCCCGCTGTGCGGCGCTGGATGTACCACTCCTGCACGCCTTCAGCTCCTCATTCAGTGAGAGCACAATGATCCACCGCAAACGTCTCATCGCCACCGTTATCATCGGCGTCGGCGTCATCATCGCCTGCGATAATCAGCGATCAACCTCACCGACTGCCCCAGCAGCCGCCAGTCTGTCGGCGAGCGCGAGCGGGCTCTCGCGGTCGTCATCGAAGGCGCCCCGACAAATGGGAAAAGTCCAGGTGACCAAGGAGTGCTCGCAGTTTCACCGGCAAGCTGGCCAGTACTGCACGATCACGTCGTCGAACCTGGACGCAATCAAGGTCGGCATGAGAGTCATTTATGCCACAGCAGCGACTCCGACCATGCTGGACAGTGACCTAACGTTGCAAGACCCGAGCTCGGGCAAGGACATCGCCTACGGCCACGTCTGGCCCGATCTCCAGACGCTGCGCGGAGTAGTCGTTTTCTGGGGCGGTCGCGGCACGCTCAACGGGTTCCATGCGGGCGTCGTCGTCACGCACCTGACCGGGGCCAACTGGTCTTGGGAGGGCGCGTACAGCAGCAAAGACGGCAACGACGACACTGACTAGGACTAAGGAGCACGAGGGAGTGGCGTTTCCGTCGGCCGTGAGAGATCAACGGACGCCGATCTGTGCTTCCAGGAGCGCGAGGCATTTTGCGGCCAGCGACGCGGTGTCATATCGAGTGCCGTCAGTTGCCTGCCACAGGCAATCGTCGGCGGGAGGCTCGATCGGACGAAGAACGAGATCGGCGACGATTGTCGCCCCTTTCGGGGGCCCAGCATTCCCTCGTCGCGCGACCTTGCCGCGCCAGACGAGGACGTGGAGCTCCCCGAGGATCGCCTGCTTGGTCGCGTCTGCGAACCAGGAGACGCTGACAGCACAGTCGGCCGCTTGGAGGACGCACCCGGTTGGCGTACGATGCTGCTCGACCGGACCCCGCACTTCCCCAACACGCTTCAGCACACGTTCGGGCGCCAGCTCATCGAGTAGCTGTGTGACGGAACGTTGAACGGCGCTCTTCGCTTTTGCGCTCGGCGACGAGCTCCATTGAAGCGCTCGGGGGTTCGTTGAGTCAGTCATGTCGGGCTTCTCTAAAACCGTTACGCAGGCCGGTGAGAAGTGGCCGTGCGGGAGACCTTCCCACCGTGGGGGCGTCGCAGCGACGCTCGCGTGGGCTACTCGATGAGTCGTCGGGCGTGCGGCGCCGGATTGGCCATCGTACACCAAGCTCGGAGTTGATCCAGCGTCGCCTTGACCCAGCCGCCTCGCATCTCGGGAATTGGCGCGAGTCGGCGGCGCTCGCCGTCTGCCGCTTCGAAGGTCAACCAACCCTTGGCCATGTTAGACCGGAGGCGCGCTCGACGCTCTAGGAGCCGTCGCCGGTCGCGCGTCCCAAATGGTGGTCCGCCGTCTTTTTGGCGACGCTCGCCGAGCGTAGGATAGACGTCCCAAACCACCCAGTATCGTCCGCCTTCGTCAATGAAATCGCGGCAAGCCATCGTCGGCTATTCGGCGTCGGGGAATGGTCCCTATATAACGCCTAGAGTGCGGGTAATGCCAGGTTCACCGTGAGCGGATCGGATGAAGGACGGCGTGTCAGTCAGAGCCCGGGCACCAGCCGCTAATAGACAAGGCCCGCAAGAGGGTTGATGCTCATGGTTTCCTCCGCTCCAAGATTGGGGTCTTCCGGGAATTTCGGGTGCTGGGCGACAAGGAACAGGCGCCGCTGACACCACTGACACTGCCCTGAAACCGCTGACGGACTCCGTGTGCAGAGACAGCTCCAGGACCGGTAACGTTTTGAATTTGTGAATCCCTCGGGAGGTTTGTCTGACCATTGGAAGCTTCCAAGGAGTTTGAACAAGAAACCCAGCTGCTACCTGGTGCATGGAGCGTTCGCTGCTGAGGACTGACTCAGTGGTCTCAGCGTCGTGTCAGTGGTCTCAGCGGCCCCCCCGGCCAATCCATGACGGCAGACTGTCCCGGAACTGCCGGATGAACGCAAATTTGGCGTTCATCCGCATGTTTTGCGCAAGGGACGGCGGTTGTCGTTGCTCGTCAGCGCGAAGTTGCATCATGCGACACCAGCAGGCTCGTTACGAAGAGCGGGCGCGACACGCGTCCCCAGTGTCTCGATCGCACGCATCAGCTTCGCGTGAGGCAGTGAGCCAGCGTTCATCTGAAATGTCCATCGCGAGATGCCGCCGAGTGCCTCGCTATGGCGAATGATCTTCTCGGTCACCTCTTCGGCATTCCCGATCACCAGTGCGCCGGACGGGCCACGCTGCGCGTCGAAATTCGCTCGGGTCATCGCCGACCATCCGCGTTCCTTGCCGACATCCGTCATGACGCGAGCATAGCCGGGAAAGAAGTCCGCAGCCGCTTCTTCCGTTGTCGCTGCGACGTATCCGAGGGAGTGCACACCGATCTTGAGTTGCTCCGGTGCATGACCGGCTTGTCGTCCAGCCTCGCGGTAAAGATCGATCAGCGGGCGAAAGCGCCGCGTTTCGCCGCCGATGATCGCAACCATCAGAGGCAGCCCGAGCATGCCCGCGCGAACGAACGATTTTGGAGTCCCGCCCACCCCAAGCCAGACGGGCAACGGATTCTGTAGTGGACGCGGGTAGACACCCTGGCCGGTCAGCGGCGCGCGATGCTTGCCCGACCAGTAAATGTGCTCGTTGTCGCGGATCTTGAGAAGCAAGTCGAGGTTTTCCGCAAAGAGAGAGTCGTAATCGTCGAGGCGCAAACCAAAGAGCGGAAACGAATCGACGAACGAGCCTCGGCCGGCGACGATTTCCGCACGGCCGCCGGATATGAGGTCGACGGTTGCAAATTCTTGAAACACGCGCACCGGATCGGCGGAACTGAGAACGGTCACGGCGCTGGTAAGGCGTATCCGCTTCGTTCGCGCGGCGGCGGCGCCGAGGATGACAGCCGGCGCCGAATCCAGGAAATCCTCGCGATGGTGCTCCCCGATCCCAAATGAGTCCAGCCCGACCTCGTCGGCGAGCTCGATCTCTTCGATCAAGTCTCGAAGGCGGTCGCCTGGATCGACCGCGCGGCTCGCATCGGTGTGTGCCGCAGCGAAGCTATCGATGCCGATCTGCACTTGCGACCTCCGGCAGCGTCATCGACCGACGACGAATTATGAGATTCGCGACAGCGCCGAGCACACCCGCGCCTAACGCAATCCATGCTTCCGCAGGAGTCCATCGGTCGGCGAGTCCCAACCACGCGTCGAGTGAATAGCGACCAAAGCCGATGAGCGCGAGCCCACCGGCCGTGGTGATGTACAGCAACGGCAGCTCGATTCCGTTGTTGGTGGCGAACAGACCGTGTTCCCAGTGCACGGTGAGCGCGGCGACGATCATCACCGAGATCATGAGCGCCGGGCCGATCGGACCGAGAAAACCAGAGGCGACGAGGAGCCCGCTGACGATTTCGGCAAACGATGCCGCCGCTGCAAACGGGCGGCCGGGGCGAAATCCGAGTTGCGCGAAGAACTCGCCGGTCTTGTCGAGGCCATAGCCGCCAAACCATCCGAACAACTTCTGAGCGCCGTGCGCTGTCATCACCACTCCGGTCACGAGACGGATGAGCAGAACGCCGGCACTCACTGTTTCTGTAGCCACGCCAAATGTGTTCATGGTACCGCTCCCACGATTGTGAAGGTTGCAGTTACTGTGGGTGACTAGGGGAAGATACGGGCCCGGGCAAGGTCTCTTGACGGCAAGTATCTTTATATTAAGATACATCCCATGGGAAAGGCCGAGACACAAAAAAAGGCCGCCGACTTTTCGGGCACGCATCTGTGGCTCGTGATGATGAAGGCCTTTCGGACGCTCGAGCGCGTCGCGACCCGGAGTATCGAGTCGGCCGAGGTGGGCCTCTCTGACTTCGCCGTCCTGGAGATGCTGCTCCACAAAGGACCGCAGCCCGTCAACGAGATTGGTCGGCGAATCGAGCTCACCAGCGGAGCGATCACCACCGCAGTGGATCGACTCGAGTCGCGCCGCCTGGTGACGCGCGAGGCGCACGAGAGCGACCGCCGGGCCCGCATCGTCTGCCTAACGGCGCGGGGAAAAGAGGAAGCAGTGAAAGCGTTCGCCATTCACCGGACGGCGATGGATGTAGCAGCGAGTGGGCTCTCGAAGAGCGAGCGCGCAACACTGATCCAGCTGCTCAAAAAACTCGGCAGTTCCGCCGCGCGTTGAGCAGTACCAAAGGAGAAGACACGGACATGACCCAGCAGACCATTGCAGTCGTCGGTGGTACCGGTGCGCAGGGCGGCGGCGTCGTCGACGCGTTGCTGGCCTCGGGCCAGTACGCAGTTCGCGTCGTCAGCCGCAACGCTGCGAGCAAGTCGGCCAAGGCGCTCGAGAAGCGTGGCGTTCGCGTGGTGCAGGGCGATCTGCTCGAGCCGAGCAGCCTCCGCGTTGCCTTCGAAGGCGCGCACGGAGTCTTCCTGGTCACCAATTTCTGGGACCCGACGCAGATGCCGAAGGAGACGGAGGTGGGCAGCGCAGCCCATAGGGACCTCCCAGCCGCGTCCTCCATTGGGCAACGCCTGCGGCGCCAGTAGCCCCAAGAAGTTTTGAAAGTAGAAAGGCGCCTGCACGAACGTATGCCGCGGGAACTTCGCTGCCTCGACCGCGGCCTCCACTCGCGCCTTACCCGTGAAGTGCGGAAGCTTGAGCCGCCCGCCGGTCAGCTGTTCAGCATCGGGAAGCGTGGACCAGATGAAGTGCTGAACACCAGCCGCACGCGCTTCCTTCACTGCCCGGCCACTGCCCTCCGTCTCCCTTGAATAGAGACGGTTTATGTCGCTGGCGGGGGAGTCTCACGCGACGCACCACGGCGCGCTTGACGCAGACTGTTGAGCGTCGTTGCTAGTCCGTTTTCTCGCTGCACCGCAACTGCGTACAAGACCCGGCGGCTGGAGGACGTTTATCTTGGCTGGGGGGAGTTCACGCGAGTGAACCGAATCAGTGGGAGGCACCGATGTCAGCCAACGGAGATGCCGACGCGCGGCGCGCGACAGATCGCGACCTCGCCGCGGATCACGAGGCTCGCGGCACAAAGGACGAGCTGCACGGGGCCATGCACGGCAAGCACTCGCCCGACCAGATGAACTCCTGGGAGATCGCGAAGATCGATCTCTCGAGCGAGCAGCGGATCGAGCGTGAAATGATCGCCGAACAGGCGGACCCGCCCGCATCGGCGGCGGATGAAGCGAGCCATGGTGCAGACGTGCTGGCGGTTGCGCCTGAGACCTTCACCGGCGAGCGCATCGCCATCCGGAAGCGACCCAAGTTCGCTGCCGGGGTACCGGCCATCATCGAGACAATGAAGTTCGCATATGCGAACCTCGGCGCAGTAAAAGGCGCGAAGATGCTCCTACAGCTCAACCAGACTGACGGCTTCGATTGTCCCGGGTGTGCGTGGCCCGACCCTAACGCCGGCGAGCGCGCACACACCGAGTTCTGTGAGAACGGCGCGAAAGCGGCGAGCGAGGAGAACACTCGCAAGCGCATCGAACCGGAATTCTTTCGCGAGCACAGCGTGGCCGAGCTCTCGCAACGAAGCGACTACTGGCTCGCGCACCAGGGCCGCATCACGCAGCCGATGGTGCTTCGCCGCGCCGCGACCCACTACGAGCCGATTTCCTGGAAGGATGCGTTCGCGCTCATCGCGACCAGGCTCAATGGGCTCGACGATCCGAACGAAGCGTCCTTCTATACCTCGGGACGCACCGCCAACGAGACGGCCTTTCTGTACCAGTTGTTCGTTAGGCAGTTCGGCACGAGCAATCTCCCGGACTGCTCCAACATGTGCCATGAGTCGAGCGGCACGGCGCTGACGGACTCGATCGGTATCGGCAAGGGAACAGCCACCTTGGACGACGTGCACAATGCCGGCGTCCTCATCGACCTCGGGCACAATCCAGGGACGTGCCACCCTCGCATGCTCACCGCGCTCCAGCTCATGAAGGAGAACGGCGGGAAGATCATCGCGATCAATCCGCTCGCCGAAACGGGGCTGACGCGCTTTCAGCACCCACAGCACGTTTCACAGATGCTCACCAGGCGCAGTACGCAGCTGGCCGATCTGCACCTGCCGGTTCGGATCAACGGCGACGTCGCCGTTCTCCAGGGCATCATGAAGGAGATGTTGGCAGGCGAGGACGCGATGCCTGGCGCTGTGTTCGACCACGAGTTTATCGCGCAGCACACGGTGTACTACGAGGCGTACATCGCGCATCTGCGCAGCGCCGACTGGGCCGTCATCGTGGAGGAGAGCGGTATTTCGCGCGAGCAGATCGCCGAGGCGGCGCGGATCGTGATGAGCAGCGACCGTCTCGTCGTCGCGTGGGCGATGGGACTCACGCAGCACCCGAATGCCGTGAGCTCGATCCAGGAGTGCATGAATCTCCTCCTGCTCAAAGGAGCGATCGGTCGCACGGGTGCCGGCGCACTCCCGGTGCGCGGGCACAGCAACGTGCAGGGCGACCGGACGATGGGAGTCTGGGAGCGCATGTCGCCGGAGTTTCTCGAGAGGTTGGGAAAGGAGTTCAACTTCACCCCGCCGCGCAAACACGGGTACGACACCGTCGAGACGCTCAGGGCGATGCATGCCGGAAAAGTGAAGGTTTTCTTCGCCATGGGCGGCAACTTCCTCTCCGCGACACCCGACACGGAATACGGCGCAGCGGGTCTGAGGCGCTGCACCCTTACCGCGCACGTCGCGATCAAGCTCAATCGGTCGCATCTCGTGGCCGGCGAGGAGGCCTTGATCCTGCCAACGATCGGCCGCTCCGAGCGCGACGTGCAGTCGGGGCGTGATCAATTCGTGACCGTCGAGAACTCGATGGGCATCGTGAGCAAATCGCAGGGGCGGCTCGATCCGCCGGCGGGCGATTTGCTCGCCGAGCCGGTCATCGTCGCGCGCATGGCACAGGCGACGCTCGGAGACCGCTCGACGGTGGATTGGGATGCGCTGATCGCCGATTACGATCGCATCCGTGACCGTATCGAGCACGTGGTTCCGGGCTTCGACGACTTCAATGCGAGGGTGCGCGAGCCGGGAGGGTTCTATCTTCCGAATCTCGCGCGTGACAAGCGCGAGTGGAGCACGCACACCGGCAAGGCCACCTTCACCTGTCACGAGATTCCCCGAACGACGCTGGCGCCCGGCCAGCTCGTGATGATGTCGATTCGCAGTCACGATCAGTTCAACACGACAATCTATGGGCTTGACGACCGATACCGTGGGGTGCACAACGAGCGGCGCGTGATCTACATGAACCTCGCGGACATTGCGGAGCTCGGCCTAACGGCGCGGCAGGTCGTCGACCTCACGAGCCACTTTCAGGGTGAGATGCGCGTGGCGCGACGGTTCATCGTCGTCCCATTCGAGATCCCACGGAGATGCGCGGCGACGTACTTCCCGGAGGCGAACGTGCTCGTACCGGTCAACAGCGTAGCGGCTCGCAGCAACACCCCGACCTCCAAATACGTCGTCATCACCGTCTCGCCGTCGGCAAGTGCGCGCGCCTTCGACTACGACCGCGTGGAGGCAGCGCAACGCGGGAGAGCCTGACCTTGCGGTGACGACGGAGGCTGTGAAATTCCAATGAAGGCAAATGCGATCGACGCGAGCATTCTGCTTCCACAACGGCGGTCAAGACCCTCTCGCTCTCCGGTGTGAGCTTCCGCGGGCGGTCTCTAAACCTGATCCAGGAGCATTACCGATGACGACAGCCACGGAACGTGACACGCGAGAGCTGCGACAGCGACGCAACGCGCCACTGCAGACGCCGACTGATCTCAAACCGTCCGCAACGAGCGATATCACGGCGGCGCTGAATGCGATTCTCGCTGACGTATTCGCGCTGTATCTCAAGACGAAGAATTTCCACTGGCACATGAGCGGCCGACATTTTCGCGATTATCACTTACTGCTCGACGAGCAAGCGGATCAGCTGTTCGCGATGACGGACCCCATTGCGGAGCGGACGCGAAAGATTGGGGGCTCGACAATTCACTCAATCGGGCAGATCGCGCGCCTGCAACGCGTCCTCGACAATGACTCCGAGTACGTCTCACCGCTCGACATGCTTGCTGAGCTGCGGGACGACAACAAGGCGCTCGCTGCGGCATTACGCGAGACGCATGACGTGTGCGACCAACATCATGACGTCGCGAGTGCGAGCCTCATCGAGGTATGGATCGATGAGACCGAGCGCCGCACGTGGTTTCTGTTCGAGGCGAGCGAGCGTGACCCGAGCGCCGGTGAATGAGGCACGTCGCTGGTCAGAGAAGCCACTCGATCGGCGCCAGCCCAAGGAGAGCAACCATCAAGCGCTTCCATCGACTACCGCCTGGCTCGGTGGTCTGAACTACGGTTTCACCATCTTGGAGGTCGAGCCAGTTTAGATGCTTGCGTTCTCCGAGCGTGACCCGGTATGCCCGCCCCGGAATTCGCTCCGCAAACGCCTTCGCGAGCTCGCGGGCCAGTGCTGGGCTTTCGATCAGGAATCCCAACTCCGTGTTGAGGCGCGCAGACCGCGGGTCGAAGTTGAATGACCCCACGAATACGCGCCTGTTGTCCACGGCGAATGTCTTCGCATGCAGGCTCGAACCGCTCGAGCCCATGCTCCCTCCTACTGCGCCCGCGCGGAACTTCGCCGCACTCGGTGCCGCTGCTCCGCGCTTCAGCTCGAATAGCTCCACGCCGGCTTCCAACAATCGGCGACGTCGCTTGGCGTATCCAGCGTGTACGACCGGGACATCAGTTGCTTCGAGAGAGTTCGTGAGCACGGCGACGTGGACGTTTCCCGTGGCGAGTGCCGCGAGATAGGCGGTCCCCTCCACTCCAGGGACGAAGTACGCCGAGATCAGTCGCAGGTCGCTGCTTGGAGTGCCGATCAGGGATTTGAGCTTCGTGAACAGTAATTGCTCATCACGACCGCGTCCGACGGCCTTCGCTGGATCGTCACTGAGCATCGTCGTGGCGGCCCACTCGAAGCACAGGGTGCCGGCGAACAGATCGCGCACCACGGTTGACAACTCGAGTGCGCGGCGATAGGCGCCGGTCGCGGCGGCGTCAGGTCCAGCTCCTGCGGCTGAATGACGTTTGGCGCCAGGCGATTCTCTGAGCGCTGAAAGTACTTCGCTAGCCGGGCGCGCCGACTCGCTGTTCCAATACCGTTCGAAATCAGTCGACACATCACCAACGACCGGTCCGATCGCGAGCACGTCCAGATCGACGAACATCACCTCGTGTCGCACGCCGAAATACTCGTCACCAACGTTGCGGCCACCGACGATCGTCGCCTGCCCATCGACGGTGAACGACTTGTTATGCATGCGCCGGTTCAGTCGTGTGAAGTTTGTCGCGAAATCGACGAGTCGCCACCGCCGGTGGCGAAATGGGTTGAAGAGGCGAATCTCGAACCCAGACTGAGCATTCAGTGCCGCGAGTTCGGCGTCCATCCCGACCGTATTGTTGTCATCAAGAAGCAGTCGCACCCGTACGCCGCGCGCCGCCGCGCGGCGCAAGGCGTCGAAGAGAAGGCCTCCGCCAACATCGTTGTGCCAGATGTAGTACTGGACGTCCAGTGTACGCTCGGCGGCTTCAGCGAGCAGATAGCGCGCGGCGAAAGCGTCTGTGCCTTCACGCAGCGCGACGATGCCACTCTCCCCGCCTCGTAGATGTTCGGCGACGAGTGGCTCGATCGCCCGAACAAGGGCAGGCTGTGTAGCTTCGCCTAACAAGCTCCTCGCTCCAGTGGCGCCGATCACCCGTCAATTATGGTTGGGCGGAGGATCAAGCGGAATGGCATTCGATGCGTACCTGCCCTCCGCCCCGATGCGGCCGGCTTCGCGTACATCGATCGTGCCGCATTTCATGAGGTCTTCGCGAAGGATCTTCCAGAAGTGGAGACTGATGTCATGGGAGCAGCGCAGAAGGCCGCGATCGGGACGGCATTTGGCTCGTCGCCAGCTGTCGCCGCGTGGAGGACGATCCCATCCTGGTACAGGATGCCGCGATGTCCTCGGCCAAGCCGTAGCCAGGGCGCGACTCCACTCGACCGCGCTCTTTCCACTCATCATTCGATTTCCCTGGAACACGCGGGATTGCCGCCTGAATGCGCTCGGTTGGATTCGCTCCGATTCGCGCGATTCGCGTCCCAGAGCTCTCCAAGCAGACGCCGGCGACGAGGACAACTTCGTCGCGCTTTGGAGCGCCCAGGTTTTTGGGACGCGAATGCCGCGAATCGGAGCGAACGCGATCGAGCATGGAAAACGGACTGAAGTCGTGGTATCACTAACGCGTGACACGCGGCAAATGCACGCGCTCGACTCCCGCAGCGAGCATTTTCGTTCGCACCACCAGCGTGAGGTTCTGTGCTCTACATGATCATCGAGCATTTCAGGCACGACAATGCGCGGCCGGTGTACGAACGGTTTCGCGCGCGCGGCCGGCTCGCCGCGGATGGTCTTCGCTACATCAATAGTTGGGTGACCGCGGACCTCACACGTTGCTATCAGGTGATGGAATGCGAAGATCGCCAGTTGCTCGACGACTGGATTGCTGCGTGGAGCGATCTGGCTCAGTTTGAAGTGCACCCAGTCATTACCTCGGCGGACGCGGTGACACGGGTACTGGGCTGAAGGAAGCGGCATCGCCTCTTCGATGACTTCCGACTCGCCGCACGCGCATGCCGCCGGAGCAAAGCCGGTGTCCATGAGTCTCGGCGAGGTCGATCGCTTCTCGACCCCGCCGATGCCATACGACAATGAGCGATTGCCTTCTTTTTTCGTGCATCATGCCGAGAAGCCATGCCGAGTGCGGATCGTTACTTCGTCGCCGCAGTACGGATGACAGTGCCCGGACCAACGTCACGGGCCAAGCTCGCCAGGAATGGCTGGAACAGCGTCGGCGCGTCCGCGCCAGCGTCGCTCGCATAAGAGTTTGCTCATCCAAGCGTTAGGTTCGCGCACCTGTGGTGTATGTTTAAGAAAACGACTTACAGCGTCCCAACAACGGAAGCAACACCAACTTGCCAACGTTCCAAGCGCTGAACCGGTATGTGAGCGCGTTCGTAGCTCTGAAAGAAAGCTTCAACATTTCAGTCCCGCTTCTCGTCAAATGTTCTTAACGGCCGCGGAGCGCCGTTAGGCAGGTCACCCAGCTAGAGGCGCTACCAGCCCGACGGAGGACCGAATCGGTCCCCGTCTACAGTGACCGTGATGACGCCATCCGCACCGTGATGACGCCATCCGCATCGTCTCCGTACGAAGAGCCGCCAAACGGTGAGTGTCCAACCCAGCCGGAACGAAATAAGGAGGCCAAGCGTCAGAATAGCGGGACGAACTTACGCATCCGCGGCATCGCGGGGTGAGCGCGAAATCATCGCATGGGCAACACCGCACCTTCTACCGCTGTCGACCCGCTCTTCCTCTCTCTTCAAGAGGCATTGGCGGGCCATTACGCACTCGAGCGCGAGCTCGGTCGAGGCGGAATGGCCGTCGTGTATCTCGCCCGAGACGTGCGGCTCGACCGGCCGGTAGCCATCAAGCTCTTGCCGCCGGACCTTGCCGCTCACGACAAGCTGCGCGACCGATTCATGCGCGAGGCGCGCACGGCGGCGCGATTGTCCCATCCGCACATCGTCCCCATTCAC
>Ga0137376_10000673_pt1 | contig 16802 bp, 10 predicted proteins | sample SagtaG_23_FD_104814 | JGI IMG/M metagenome (GOLD analysis project Ga0137376, IMG submission 104814) | Vadose zone soil microbial communities from Sagehorn Ranch, Mendocino, California, USA - Sage2_L_20_16 metaG | ecosystem: Environmental > Terrestrial > Soil > Vadose zone | place: USA...
CGTGCGCTCGCGCATACCCGGCGCATCCGGCCAGACCAAACTCGACGTAAAAGTCCATGTCTCCCCGACAGCAAACAAGAATAACCCGGTAGCGGTCGATCTGGTTCTGGTCACCGACAAGAAACTCTTGAAGGAGTTGATGAAGATGTCGGCCAAGGATTGGTTCGAACAGCGGCACCAGGTCCAGCTTGATTATCCAAAGGAGACGGATTTGGGCGCGGGAAGCTGGGAATGGGTTCCGGGACAAGCCGTAAAGCTCGACCGTTTGCCGGTCCGGCTTGAGATTATTGGAGGCTTCGTTTTCGCTAACTACTTCACTGAGGGACCGCATCGGGCTGCGATAGATCCCCGTAAGGACATTTTGTTAACTCTTGGTGATGACGATCTTTGTGTGCAAGCCGCTAAGGAAATTGCCAAGCCCTGTCCGGTATCAAAGAATCCGGTATCGAAAAAGTAACGATTAAGAGTAGCTGAGCCAGGTAACGAGTAAACAATATGAATGCCCATGACATACCTGACGCAATTCAATGGCATGAGGGATTGCTGCTAACGCCGCAGCACTTCCAGCAATTGTCATCGCGTCATGAAGCCCTGGTTCAGTACAGCACCTCGCTGGTCGCTCCTTTTTGTTGGGGAATACGCCGCTTCAAGCATCATGCCATCAGTCTGCCGGCAGGAAAGTTTAGGGTGCTCGAGCTTGAGGGAGTTATGCCCGATGGTCTTGTCGTTTCGCATGAGTCTGACAACGCCGAAGGGACTAGCCGTTTGGAAGTGGACCTCACGAAGTTCGCTGAGCAGATGGCCGATCAAGCGGTAACTATTTATGTGGCGGTTGCTGCCAGACAGACCGGCAATTCGAACGGCGATGCAAATAGATACGAACCTTTCAAAGGAGGCCTGGTCCCCGACGAGACGCCCGGAGGAAAAGCGCACGAAATCCATCGACTCAAACCCCGGCTCAATCTGCTCGTTTCCGACTCACTGCCCACAAAGTACGTGGGCTTTCCACTGGCGAGGGTAGTCTATAAGGACTCGTCCTTTGCGCTTTGCGAGGAATTCATTCCCCCGCTGCTCACCGTACCAGCGCAGTCGACGGCCGGGGACGTTCCGGCGGCCGCGGCGCAGCGCTTGTCTGATATGTGCTCGGAGACAGCCCAGCGCATACGAAAACGGGCGATGTACGTGGCAGACGAAGAGAGCAGCGACGCCCGCGAAGGTGCAGGTCGGGGCGATCTGACAACCAGGAATCTGATGCTTAGCCTGGTTGGATGCCTATCTTATTTCGAGGCAGTGCTAAAGGTCGGCGTCGCGCATCCCCTGACTGTCTATCTGGCGCTGTGTGGATGGGCGGGTCAACTGGCTGTGCTGGGGACAGACATGGTTCCACCAAGCTTCAATCCATATAATCACAACGATCTTTATGCGACCTTCAAGCCGGTTTTAGAGTTTATCAACCGCACCCTGGACCAGGGAGTCCCGCTCTCTTACAAGTCATTTCCTTTCCGGTATTACGAAGGCGCCTTTGAACTTCATTTCGATGGGTCGTGGATGAGCAAGCGCCTCGCCATCGGAATGAAGGGCCCGCGCGGAATATCGGAATCTGAGTTAGTCAGGTGGGGTGAAAGCTGTCTGATCGGCTCCCAACGCAAAATCGCGTCGATGAGAGAGAAGAGAATTACCGGCGCCACGAGAAAACACGCAGAAAGGGTCGGCGATATCTTGCCCGGCAAGGGCGTCGTTCTTTTTTCCCTGAATGCCGATCCGAACTTCATTGAATCAGAAGAAATTCTGCAGATAGTCAACCAGAATGGGCTCCGGCCGACCGAGATTGTTTTGCATGTAATGGACGGCTAGCTGCGAGCTTCGGCGGCGGTCACAGGCCGTGACAGGCAGGGCCAATTGAAACGTTTGAGTTGGCCTGAATTTTGTTGAATCCGTAAACGAACATTGGCGGCCCCAAAGAATCGTTTACTTTGCCCCCGTTGACGGAAACGTCATGAACCTTGTCCCCTACAACGAATCGTTTCTCCTGTCGCAGTTTCGTGAGTTTTACACGGAAGTCATACGCCTCAAGCGTCTGGTCAAGAGCAGCGGCTGGGTGTCTCCGCCTGAAACCGGATCAGCCAATGGCAACGGCAGCGCAGCCGACACGGGTACGTGGGTTTATTTTCCGGAAATTGGTTCCGTAGCGACCGGGGCCGTGCCGGAAACGGGGAAAGGCCAATCCCTTGCTGTTCGAGCCGCGTCGTCGCAAACGAATCCGCATTACGATTCTACCAACCAACCGCCGTCATCAGATCAAACCAAGATAAGCCTTTTGGTTTGGCAGAGCCTGCTCGCTTTGTTCCGGCGCAACGCGATGCACGTGCTGCGCGTTAGCGGGACGCCTACCGAGAGTTACTTCGAAGCGCAGTATGTAATGGCGGCCTTTGCCGACGAAGTTTTCATTCACATGGACTGGGAGGGCCAGCGGACCTGGACGTCGAATCTTTTGGAGTCCACGCTCTTTCACTCGCATGTAGCCGGAGAACTGTTCTTCCAGAAGCTGGACCGGCTGTTGCAGAATCGCGATCCAGCGGACAAGAGTCTGGCAGCGGTTTACCTGACCGCTTTATCGCTTGGCTTCCGGGGGAAATACCACGGCGTCAACGATCGCGGCCGGCTGCGCGGCTATCGGCAGGATCTGTTCGGCTTTGTTTTTCAACATCCCACCGATCTGGCAAATGAGTCGCGGCTGGCTTTCCCGGACGCATACGTTCAAAACATCAGGAAAGAAAAGAAGAAGCTAACGAATCCGAAACTGTGGGTCGGCGTCTTCGGTCTGGTCTTACTGAGCTACCTTGCGGTTTCGCATGGTCTCTGGCTGGGCCTGACTTCCCAACTGGAGCAGCAGATTGTCCGGATTGAGAATCGACTTAGTTCGATGTCCGTGAAGCCTTGAACTTCGACAGGGACGCAATGTCAACTGTTTGGCTGCTAATACTGATTCTGATCGTCTTGCTCGTGGTGGGCACGTCGATATTTCTCTACCTCGTCCTCAGGCGGGCGCGGAAAGTTTCCTTTTCAGCCGATCCCAGCGCCAAAACTGAGGCCGATAAGAAAGAGCAACCGCCGGCTGAGTTTCTGCACTATGCGACGAACCTCGATCTGCGGTCCTCTTTCAGTCGGGCTCTTAGGCTCCTCAAGAAATACGTTACCGGCACCGACTATCGCTACCGGGTGCCCTGGTTCTTAATGACCGGCGAATCTGAATCCGGCAAAACTACGATTCTCGATGATAGCGGGATTAACTTGTCAGCGGATGGATCGGATCTCACCGATCAACCAATCAACTGGTTCTTCTTCAACGAAGGCGTCGTGATAGATGTCGCTGGGGACTTTGTCCTCCGCACGGATGGGACCGCTGACCACCGCGGGTGGAACACAATCTCGCGGTTGCTCCAGAAACACCGCCCCCGGCGACCGTTGGATGGCATAGTGCTGACGATTCCCTGCACGGATCTTGTGGGATCCACAAATCTGAGCAACGAGCGCCGCTTCAAACTTGAGCAAAAAGCAATCTGCTTATACAAAAAACTCTGGCAGTCTCAGAGAATACTTGGCATGCGTCTGCCCGTGTACGTGGTTATCACCAGGTGCGACGAGGTTACCGGGTTCGCCAGCTTCTGTAATCAACTTCCCGACCGACTTCAGACACAAATGTTCGGCTGGTCAAATCCGTCGACGTTAGAGGTAGCCTATAAACCAGATTTCATCCCTGAAGCATTTGAAAGCTTTCATAAGCATCTATCCCATCTTCAATTTGAGATCTATGCGGAACGCGACGAGATTCAAAACGCGGACGATCTTTTTCTCTTCCCGTCGGCAATTCAGTCCATGCGAGCGCCGCTGCAAGTCTATCTGGACGGCTTGTTCAAGCAGAGTGCCTATCACGAATCGTTCTTCTTCCGGGGCCTCTACTTCTGCGGAGAGGTCTCAGAGGAATTGGTCGCGCAGCCCGCCGGCGCGAGAGGACTGGAAGACAACTGGGCCGAGAGCTTCGAGCCGTTCGAGCCTGAACCACCGGAAAGGATCGCAGCACCCGATCGAAAGTCGATCTTCGTGTCCGACCTTTTCAAAGAGAAAATCTTCGCCGAGGACTTTCTTGCGCAACCAATAAAGAGGGTCGCGCTTTCGCGAAATCGCACAGTGCTCGCGGCCCAGATACTTTCGTTGCTTATTATCCTGGTGGGTGGCGTAGGACTGGCCGCAAGCTACTACCGACTTACCAGGGAACGAGACGATCTCCAGGACTTCCTCAGACACGAACTGACTGACCTCGGCGCTGAGGATCCGTTGCGCCCAGAGAGCAAGAACCGTTTGGCAGCTGTCTCTTACCAGCCTGCGGGCAGCCGAGCGCCGAACGAATCGTCTGATCCATACCGCAGGACGAATGCCGCTTACCAATTGCCGGCCTTCAATCCTGGCGCGGATGCGGCGTCGGCCGACCGTGATAGACGGGTGTCGTATGGCGCGGAAGCGAATCTACTCGCCCTCATGGCAAAGATGGACGCGACTAAATTCTATTCCGTCTTCATTCCCAGTTCCTGGTTCAGCAAGATCGACGAGCGGTTGGAGCATTCGATCGCGGGGGCATTCCAATACGTTGTTTTTGCATCGCTGCGCGTTGATCTGGAGCGACGCGCGCAGCAGATTCTGGATGTCTCCGCGACTGCTTCGCCGTACACCGCCTCTAATTCCAGGAGTCGACTTTCAGATTCTGATTCGGTGGGCTCCGCAACTGAGGCCCTCGGCCCGAATTTTCAATTGCCGCTGTTCATGAATAAGGTGGACGACCTGCGGGTGAACCTGGAGCGCTATGACCGGTTGGTCAAGAAAGACTCGGGAAACTTTGATGATCTCAGTCATCTCGTCCAGGCCCTTGGCCATGGTTCATTGCCGGCCGGTTTCGATAAAGAGAACGAGCTCTACAAACGAGCCCTGAGAGAATCGCAAGGGCAAGAGATCGATACGCAACCGTTCTTCATAGAGGCCGCCGGCATAGTTGCCGACAGGATCGATTACTTATACGAAACCTCGTTCAAGAGAGGCCTCAAGTACGACAACCTGGGTGAAATAACCGAGACTGAAGCTCTGCTCCGACGGCCGGAGTACACGTGGCTGGCGACTTCGGTTATGGATCCCCGCTCGTTTTTTCCGGGGATGACGATCTCTTCCGCGCTAATCGATCTCAGGCAAGCTTTACAGGATTTGAAACGGCAACGTTTCATGTCACGCGACGCGCCGGACGAGCTGACAGGATCCCAACCAGAATATCAGCATCGAGTGAGAAGCGTCCTGGTTTGGGATCAGGAGAGTCTGCACCAGGCGGTGGCGCTATACGCGCAGTACCAGACTTTTGTCGAAACCAAATCCTACGAGCCGTCCGAGCAGCTTGATGATTCAGTCAGGCGGGCGGCTCGCGAGCGAGTGAAAGTCAAAATCAGAAGGATCCTCCGTCAGGCGCCGAGATTTCAGGCCTTGCCACCGGTCGGCGAAGGGTCCGCGCTGAAGGCGAGCCTGATCGAAGAAATTCGGCAACTTCACGACGCGCAGGACTCGCTGTCCCGGGCCCTCCAGGTTGCCAAACAACTGGGCGTCGACAATGACGTGCGCGCGGTGCTTTCGCAACAGGGTTTCAAATTGCTTCGGGAAATCCAAATCGAGTTTGCCTCCGAGGAATTCTATGTAATCAAGCAAAGGGGTTTTTCCTGGTGGTATGGGAAGCAGCCCGTTTCGTACCACGTTTACGATCTCGGCAGTAAGGAGGACCTGGCTGCTTATCTGAACATCCAGCGCAAGAACATCGCTTTTCTTGGGCGAGATCTCTTCGTTCCCGTGCAAACATTCTTTGCGTCACAGGGTATTTACCTGCCGCCACGCGGCGATTCACAGGTTGACTGGCCCGAGATGCTCAACGACCTGGACGCCTACGACAGCAAGACACCCGGAAACCCGATAGCCGCGCTGGAGACATTCGTGCGCACTGATATGGATCTGGTGAGCATCGATACCTGTTCTGACGCCCCTCGAGTTTCCGAAGATCGCTCTTCCAGTGATTATTTCCTGCGCATTCGAAATTCTCTCCGCGTGGAATTCTACGCGCGATGCAAAGAACTCTCGCGGATCAAGAGTATCAATGACACGCTGGTTGAATTGAAGAACTATGACGAGATTGAAAAATCCTTTAACGCTAACCTGGCGGGCGGATTTCCGTTTTCCCCCGTGAGCGATCCTCAACTCGACCCCTGGGCGATGCTGAAGTTCTTCAAGGATTGGGAGAGCAGAGAGAAAGCCGCGCGCAATGCCCTCAAACGAAGTGTGGATTTAGGTGCTGCATCGATCGAAAGCGCCGGTGAGGACGCGATCAGGATCAGGGGAAGTGATTTCGATGTAATCATGAGATGTGACGTGGCTTCGGAAGCAAGCGAATCCCAGGACGCAATCTGTGATCAGGTCCGGAATCTATTCCATAACGCAAAGCTGCGTCCGGGTGTTCCCCTGAGCTTCCAGAGAGAGGAAAACGCTTTGGTAAGGGCCACGGAGTTTCTGGATCAGATCGACAAAGTGCGCGAGTTCTTTGGTCCCTTCCTGGAAAAGAAACAGGGTCTCTCCTTCGATTTCCGCGTGCAGTTTCGCGTCCAACCGGACCTGCCGGGACAAGAGGAGACGGGAGGCAATCAGATCATCGATTGGAAGCTGGACGTCGGTAAAAAGAAATTCGCATATCTCAGCGACGATCTTACCGGCCGCTGGAACTATGGTGATCCGATTCGCCTGAGTCTTCGTTGGGCCGGCGACTCCCCCACGCGTCCCGTTCCCGGTGCGATCCCGGTTCCGTTTTTGGTCAAGGAAAGGACGGCTGTATTCGAGTATAGCGATAGCTGGTCGCTATTCACGCTCCTGCTCAAACACGGTTTGATGGCAAAGCGGGCCAGCGCATCGACGGGTTGCGTTCAAGGTCTCGAGCCGAATCCTTTCACTCTCAAGTTTACGATAAGGACCGAACCCGATCCGGTGACGCCGCCATCCCAACGGCAAGATCTGATGGTCTCACCCGCGCAAGTGTTTATGCGGGTGAGCTTGATGGCCGCGAACAAGCAGGAGTCTTTGGTCGTGCCCTGCTTTCCCACGACTGCGCCCGTGGGGCCATCGCTATTCGTAGACGCGAAGTACTACCACCCGAATAAGGATGAGTAACATGAGCGGCTTAACACTTTCATACCGGGTTGATGTTCAGGGTCTGCTGGATCCAATCTCCCGCGAGCGCCCTGCCGGTGAATCTCTGCGTTACGAAGGGACCTATGACCAGATTCAGGAGGCGCGGCGTGAGGACGACCAGACGCTTAGCCAGGGAATCTACAAGGCGCGATTGAAGCGGGCAGATTGGGAGGCGGATGAAGCTATTTGCGTCGAGGCCTTGGAGCGCCGCACCAAGGACTTGCAAATCGCAGGATGGCTGCTCGAAGCATGGTTGCACGTCCACGGATTCCGTGGAGTTGAAGCCGGTTTGAGATTGCTGGCCGGGCTCTGTGAGAACTTTTGGAATGATCTCTATCCGAATTTGGACGGCGACGAGCTCGAGGATCGCATTGCTCCGATCGAGTGGATCAATCAGAAGCTGGCTCTCAAACTGAAACAAATTCCCCTGACCGTGGCTCGGGAACGAGACGAGCGAAACTATTCCTACGTCGATTGGGAAAGCGCCTGCCACTTCGAAAACCTGGCGCGGAAAGATCCGAGCGCATTGCAGGAAGCGCTGGCCAACATCGATCCGACTGTGGGCACCTTTCAGACTGCCCTCATGTTGACCGACAGGTCGTTCCATATGGATCTGGTCAAAGATTTAGACGGGGCCGTCAAAGCTTGCAATTTGCTGCAACAACTGCTGGACGAAAAGTGCGGCAAGCAATCGCCGAGTCTGTATCAATTCAATGAAGTTCTTTGCGCCATCCAGCAGCTCATGTCCCGGAGTCTGGAGGCGCGGGAGGGAGGGCCGGCAGTGGTCGAGGAAGAATCTGAGATGACACTCGGTGCGGAACCGAGCCAACCGGACATAGAACTGTGGACGAGCGGGCCGATACGCAATCGTGCCGACGCTTACCGCAGGCTATCGGAGGCAGCAGATTACCTGCTGAGAACTGAGCCTCACAGCCCGACTCCCTACCTGGTGAAACGAGCAGTCGAATGGGGACACATGAGCTTGTTTGAGGTCTTTCAGCAGATCGTTCGCAACGAAGGCGAAATGGAAGAACTCGATAAGTTGTTACGGCTAACCGGAAAGAAGGTGGCCGATATGAACTAATCAATTTAGTGTCGCAGACTTCAGTCTGCGCTTTGTAAGTAGCATAGACTTCAGTCTGTGTTCTCTAGCCGGTAACAAATCACAGACTGAAGTCTGTGCTACTAAAAAGGATCAGTTACTAACCCAGAATTAAACCACAAAGGAGAAAACTCAATGCCAGAAAGCACCCAACACAAGCTGGATCGGATACGCCCTCCGCGGGTCCAGATCACGTATGACGTGGAGACCAGAGGTTCATTCGTCAAGATGGAACTCCCCTTCGTCGCCGGGATCATGGCCAACCTCTCGGGGAACGTTGACGACCCCAAGCGCGTTCCCCTCAGGGATCGCAAATACATGGAGATCGACCGGGACAATTTCAACGACATCATGAGATCTATCGCGCCCAGCGTGGCCTTGAATGGTGGATCGAAGACGTTGTTGTTCGAGAACCTGGACGACTTCAGCCCCATCAACGTTCTTAACCAGCTTGAGCTGAAGGCCCGATTCGAAAAGCGCACGCGTCTTTCCGATGTGGTTGCCAAGTTGGACGGTAACGTCAAGCTACAGGAGAAGTTTCTTGAAGCGCTCACGGATGACGCCAAGCGGGCGGAAATGAAGGCCAAAGTGGACGAGCTCAAGGGAATGCTCGCCGAAAAACCGGCCGAACCGCCCACGGTTACCGAGCCGCCTCCAGCGACTCCAGAAACGCCGAAGGAAACTCCAGGAGGTAAGAAAAAATGAGCACACCCATGCCACAAACTGACTTGCAAAGTAAATTGACCACGTTCCAGGAGACTTTGGAAACCAAGCTGGTTCGTGACCCTTCACAAGCCAAACAGGCCATCGAAGCGGTGTCGGAACTGATTGATGCGGTAGAGGCAAAAGAGATCGCGCTCGGCCCGGATGTCGATCTGGTGGGCGTAATCAACCAGCGCATTGCCGCGCTCGATCAGGAGATTAACGAAGGCCTCAACGAAGTCATGCACAACGAAGATTTTCGCAAGCTCGAATCTTCCTGGCGCGGACTTCATTATCTGGTTAGCCGCGCGGAGACCGGAACCATGTTGAAGCTCCGTCTTTTGAACGCCACGAAAGACGAGATTCAAAAGGATCTGGAGCGGGCCGTCGAGTTCGATCAGAGCGTCCAATTCAAGATGATCTACGAGCAAGAGTACGGGACGTTCGGCGGCGCTCCGTACAGCGTCTTGATCGGGGACTATGAATTCGGGCGCAGTCCGCAGGACATCAAATGGCTCGAGAAAATGTCCAACGTCGCCGCCGCGGCGCATGCTCCGTTTATCGCGGCAGCGAATCCACAACTGTTCGACATGGACACCTTCGAAGAGCTCGGCAATCCACGCGATCTCGCCAAGGCCTTCGAAAGCACTGAGCTGGTTCCCTGGCGCTCGTTCCGTGACAGTGAAGACTCTCGTTACGTCGCGCTTTGTCTGCCGCACTTCCTGTTACGTCAGCCATATGGTAAGGACGTGCGCCCGAACGATAAGGGTCAGGACGAGAAGCAGCGCATCACCGGTCGCACTCCGGCGGATGAAGTTGACTTCCAGGAGGAAGTCGATGGAAAACGCGAGAACTACTGTTGGGGCAACCCGGCCTATGCGCTGGCTGAACGCATCACCAACGCGTTTGCGCTGTACAAGTGGACCGCCGCTATTCGTGGAGTAGAAGGCGGAGGATTGGTCGAAGGACTGCCGGCCGTCAACTTCAAGACAGACGAAGGCGACCTCGTTTTGAAGTGCCCAACTGAGACGGCGATCACCGATCGGCGTGAGAAAGAACTGAACGACCTGGGGTTCATTACGCTGGTGCATCGGAAGAACTCGGACAACGCCGCGTTTTTCGGTGGCCAGACCGCGCAGAAACCGAAGGTCTATCAGGACCCGCAGGCGACTGCCAACGCCCGGCTTTCCAGCCAACTGCCGTACATCATGGCGGCTTCCCGGTTCGCTCATTACATCAAGGCGATGATGAGGGACAAAGTGGGCAGCTTCATGACCAAGGAGAACGTCTCGGACTATCTGAATAAGTGGATTGCCGATTACGTTCTGCTGGACGACAGAGCTTCGCAAAGCTCGAAGGCCTCGTATCCTTTGCGCGAGGCGCGCATTGACGTCGAAGACGTCGTGGGCAAGCCGGGAGTTTACAAAGCGGTTGTCTATCTACGGCCGCACTTCCAGCTCGACGAGCTGACAGCTTCGATTCGTCTGGTCGCAGAGTTGCCGCCACCAGCGGCTGCTTGATCAGGGCGCATTAAACAGAGTGCGGCGGGGCTCCGCCTTCGGGGCCGAGCCCACGTCGTACGCAAATTGTTTGTGTGCTCTGCCGGCACACGCCAGATTTGATCGTCAACTTTGATCTAACCAAAACGGAGGACATATGGACGTAATATTGATGAAATTCGATCCGGACATTCCGGGCACGAGTACGCTGGACAAGTACGAAAAGCAGATCGAGTTGCTGTCGTTCAGCCACGGTGTGGCAATGCAAATCACGGGCGACATAAGCAACACAGAGAGAACGTCAGGTAAGCCCAACCACCAGGACTTTACCATCACGAAGTATCTTGACCAGTCATCGCCGAAGCTCAACGAGGCTTGCTGTCAGGGAAACAACTTCAAGAAGGTGGTGCTGGTAGTTGCGCGCAACGACAAGGGGTCAGTGTTGCCGCTGATCTCGTACACGTTGCAGAACGTGGTGCTCTCTTCGATTTCGGTCGGCGGTGGGGGCGGGGACAAGCCAGTCGAGACTGTGACCATGAACTATAACCACATCGAGTGGGATTTCCACACCCAGAAGGCCGAGGGTTCGGAGGCTGGTCACGTCAATACCAAGTGGGACCTGGCAAAGAATAAAAACGCATAGGCCTTAGCATGCGTCAGCCCAAACCGATCACGGGTGCGAGGGCGCTGCTCTTCGACCGTCTGGTCGATCTCTATCCGGAAGCGGATGAGGGAGAGCGGCCTTTTCGCATCCTGAACCGCGAGCAACTGAAAGCCTCGGTTCGACGGGAGTTAGAGCGGTTGCTTAACACGCGCTGCTCTCTCCCGTTGCACGAGCTCGGTGAGGTGGAGAGGTCTGTCGTCAATTACGGTATTCCCGACTTCTCTTCGTTGTCGGCGCATAACGCTGACGATCGCGCGCTGATCGCTTCGATCATAGGCCAAACCATTTCGGCGTTTGAGCCCCGCCTTACTCACTTTCGCGTGGAGGTGGGGCCAAGCGACGATCGCGAAAGCGCAGCCATCAAGCGAACGAACTGCGAGCATGACATCTTCGAGATGAGCGAGCCGCGCCCGGGCGGTGAAGGAAGGTTGCGGGTTTCTATCGACGCGTTGATGGTAGTTGATTTGTTCAACGAACCGGTTTCTTTTCCCGTGTCGCTCAACAGTAAGAACGGAGCCGCCGAAGTACATGATAGCCGATAGCCAGGACGATCTTCTCAGATACTACAAAACCGAGCTGACCTACTTGCGCCAAATGGGCGGCGTGTTTGCGGAACGTTACCCAAAAGTTGCCAAGCGGTTGGAACTTGGCCGCGACGAGTGTGCGGACCCGCATGTCGAACGATTGATCGAGGCATTCGCGTTTCTCACGGCTCGCCTGCAACATGAGATAGATGCCGAATTTCCTGATATCACCACTGCGCTGCTGGACATTCTTTACCCGCAAATGGCCAACCCGATACCCTCGATGGCGATAGCGCAATTCAACGTGGATCCCGAACAGAAGATGACCACGGGCTTTCCCATCGAAAAGAACACGCCACTGTTTGCCGACGCCGCGGATGGGTTGTCGTGTCGCTTTCGCACCTGCTATCCCGTTACGCTTTGGCCGCTCCGGGTCGCCGAGGCGGAGTTTGAAAACACCAGGCAATTCAGTTTTCTCGACGCCGAAACGAATGTGGCTGCGGCCTTGCGCCTAAGACTGCAATGCCTGACCCCGGGTAGTAAGTTTCAGGACCTCGAACTGGATCGGTTGCGCTTTTATTTGAGTGGCGAGCCGATGGCCGTTAAGACGATTTACGAGCTGTTGTTTTGCAACCTTCATAATGTCGCCATTCAACTGCCGTGTGCTGAGTCGCCCATCTATCTGGGTACTGGATCTATAAAGCAGGTTGGGTTCGGATTGGACAGCGACGTCTTGCCCTATCCGCCGAATGCTCATCCGGGTTACATGCTGTTGCAGGAGTACTTTGCCTTTCCGCAACAGTACTTCTTCTTTGATCTATGTTTCGACCAGAGCAATCCTGAGCGACTGGGTGGGACCAATACTCTGCTGGATTTTCTGGATCCGACGAATCCGACAACGAGTATCGACGTACTGCTTTTGCTCAACCGACGGCCGCGAGAGAATCTGGTCGTAGACGAAAACACGTTTCGCCTGGGTTGCACTCCGATAATCAACCTCTTTCCGAAAACAACTGAGCCCATTCGGCTCGATCATAGGAGCCTGGAATACCCGCTGGTGCCGGACAAGCGCCGCGAAAGAACGACCGAGGTACACTCGATCGTTTCCGTCTCGGCGTCTTCAAATGCCGACGACACCACCCAACGACTGGAGCCTTTCTATTCTTACAATCATCGAATGCAGGCCACCAATCATAGAGCTTTCTGGCACGCGAGACGGGTGGCCTCGCAACGAAAGGATCTGCGCGGAACAGAGATGCTGCTGTCTTTTCTGGATCTCGATCTCCAGCCCAGCCTGCCCGCGATGCAGACCGTTTATGCCCATACGCTGTGCACAAATCGGGAGTTGGCGAGAGAGCTTCCGGCGGGAGCTTACTTACAGATTGAACAGCCGGCGCCGCTCGATCCTAAACGGCCGATCGTCTGTCTGGAAAAACCAAGCGAGCCGCTCGAGCCGCCCTTAAAAGGAGCAACTGCCTGGCGGTTGATCTCGCACCTATCGCTTAACCACCTGTCGTTGTCTGAGGACAAGGACAGCCTGATCGCCTTGAAAGAGATACTGCGGCTCTATTGTTCGCCTGACAACCATTACCATCAACAACTGATTGAGGGAATGACTCAGATGTCCTGCCGCAAAGTGGTGCGACATCTCGGCGCCGAGCCGTGGCGCGGTTTCTGTCGCGGCACCGAAGTGACCCTGGTGCTTGACGAAGACTATTACGAAGGGAGCGGCGCATTTCTTTTTAGTGCCGTGCTGAACAGCTTTTTGGCGTCCTATGCCTCGGTGAATTCGTTCACTCAACTACTTGTTAAGAGCAAGCAACGGGAAGGAATTTGGAAACAATGGAAGCCAATGGCCGGCGAAGAAGTGATCCTGTAGAGAACTACGGTTGGGGAAAAGCCGCGGCTGTAGAAAGTTGGCTCTTCGCCGAAGGATATCAGTTTGATTTCTTCCAGGCAGTCCGGCTGCTGGAAATGATTCAAGCTGCCGATCGGCCCCAAGCCGCCGTGCCGGAAATGACCGGCCGAACTGCCCGTCACCTTCGTTCACGGGTCTCACCTGCCGAGGGGGCCGATCCCAGCAAAGAGATCGTCCGTTTCAGTTCTGCTGTGAATCTCGACTTTCCTGCCAGCGACATCGCGGGCGTCAATAGCGGCAACGGCGCCAAAGGGACCTCGGCGATGGTTGACCATTTCAAGACGCGGGAAATGCCGGCCGAGATGACCGTCAACTTTCTCGGGCTGGCTGGGGGACTTGGGGCCCTGGATATCCCCACCACTGAGCTGGTGCTGCAACGGACGTCACGAAATGATAAAGCCCTTAAGGACTTCCTGGACATCTTTAATCATCGTCTGGTTTCACTCTTATATCGGATTCGAAAGCACCATCGGGTTGGGCTGGGTGTTGCCACTCCCGGCGAAGACCAGATCTCGCGCTATCTATATTCGCTAATTGGCTTGGGAACTCCCAACCTGCAGGGACGGATGCAGGTCAGGGATCGAGCCTTGTTGTATTACGCGGGTATCCTGGCCCAACAACCACGGTCAATGGTGGGATTGGAAAGGATCCTCGCCGACTACTTCCAGGTCGAAGTCAAAGGACATCAGTTTAAAGGCAAGTGGTGCGACCTGGAAGAAAGCCAGTGGAGCACGCTCGGCGCTTCGGGGCGGAACCAGCGACTCGGCCACGACACCGTCATAGTCGGCACGCGCGTCTGGGATCAGCAGGCGCGATTCGAGCTACACCTCGGCCCTCTCTCTTTGCGACAGTTCGTCGGTTTCCTGCCAACCAATTGGCGATTTGGAGTGCTCTGCGATTTGATTCGTTTCTATGTCAAGGATCAATTCGAGTTTAGTATTCGCCTGATCTTGAAAGCCGATGAGGTTCCCGGAGCCCGGCTCAAATCGTCTCATCCAGAACTCTCCTGGACCTCCTGGCTGGGCGGAGCGCGACCCGTCAAGGCGATCGGTGGAAACGGCGCCGGTGCTCCGCGCGAGCAGGACAATCCCTATATCACGATTTCCCCCGAGTCTCTCCGGTCAGAGACGAAATTGATCAAGAGCCGAATTCTGAGTCGACTGCCGCGTGGCAAACAGTCAGAACTGCTGGCAATGATGGATGAGAAAATTGCGCCTAAGAGTACCGTCGTAATGCTACAAGGTGATCCCGGCACATCCATGTTCGTGATTCGCAGCGGCAAGGTCCAGATCTCTCGCCGAAAAGAAAGGGGCAAGGAACGAGTCATTGGCATCCTTGGTGAAGGGGATTCGTTCGGAGAGCGGGCACTGCTGATGGGTAAACCCTATAGTGAAACAGCCCTGACATTGACTCAATGCAAACTATCAATAATCGGGCGCGAGCAGCTCGAGGCCGTCTCCGCACGATATCCCAGCCTGCGGCGAACAATTGACGCCTATCGTGAGTCGTGGCGCGGTGGGAAAAAAACGTCGACTGTGCCCGCCGTGAAAACAAAACAATGAGCGCCGCCTACGTTCAGGATACTCTCAAACTCAAAGTGACGACTCCATTGGGGCCGAACAAGTTGTTGTTGCGCGCCCTCAATGGCGAAGAACGCATTTCCGGTTTGTTCCAATTCACCCTCGAGATGGTTTCAGAGGACAACGCGCTGGATTTTCAGGAAGTTGTCGGAAAGGCGGTCACCGCGACTCTCAGCCTGTCGAACGAGTCGAAGCACTACTTCAACGGCATCGTCGGCCGCTTTATTCAGGAGGAGAGCAACGTCCGTTTGACCCGATACTACGCTGAGATTCATCCCTGGTTATGGCTGCTCACGAAATCCGGTGACTGCCGCATCTTTCAAAACAAGAGCGTGCTGGAAATCATGGAAGCGATCTTCGCTGAATTCGGATTCGCGGATTACCGAAACGATACGCAGGGGACCTATGCCAGGCGCGAGTACTGTGTTCAGTACAACGAAACCTTTTTCAATTTCGTCTCCAGGTTGATGGAAGAAGAAGGCATCTTCTACTTTTTCGAACACACCGCAGACAAACATACTCTGGTTCTGGCAGACGACGCGGATGCCCACAAAACCTGTCCGGGCCTGAAAGAGGCGGTCAGCTTCAAACAATCCATGCTGGACCATAACCAGGACCTGGCCATCACGCGCTGCCTGGTCGAAGAACAGGTGGTGACCGACAGGTACGCGCTCGATGATTATAACTTTGAAACTCCGAGTACCGATCTTAAGATCGAGGAAACGGCACAGGGCAAGGAAGGAAAACTGAGGGTCTACGAATATCCGGCCGGCTTTCTTAAGAAGGATGACGGTGCACACCGCGCCAAGATACGTTTGGACGCTCTGGAACAACCGAAGAAGTTGATCCGGGGCGATGGATTCGTGCGGGCCTTTGTTGCCGGTCACAAATTCGCACTAAAGGATCACTATCGTAAGGATGTGAACAAGACCTATGTGCTGCGCTCGGTCTCGCACGCGGCGACGCAGGAGAATTACACGAACTCTTTCGAAGCTTTTCCGTCCGACCTTACTTTCCGCCCGCCGCGCATGGCCCACAAACCGATAATTTCGGGCACACAGACAGCCATGGTCGTGGGCAAGTCGGGGGAGGAGATTTGGACCGACGAGTACGGGCGGGTGAAGGTGCAGTTTCACTGGGACCAAAAGGGGACGAACGACGAGAACAGTTCCTGCTGGATCCGCGTGGACTATGGTCGGGCCGGGAAAAATTGGGGCGGGATTTTTCTGCCGCGTATCGGGCAGGAGGTCATCGTGAGCTATTTGGAAGGCGATCCTGATCGCCCGTTGATTACCGGCGCGGTCTACAACAGCGACCAGACCGTTCCCTACAATCTGCCGGCTGAACAGACGAAGAGCACTGTCAAAACCAATACGTCGAAAGGCGGTGGGGGCTTTAACGAGATTCGGTTCGAGGACAAGAAAGATAGTGAGGAACTTTATTTCCACGCGCAGAGAGATCAAAACATCGTGGTCGAGCACGACCGCACCAAGAAAGTCCTCCACAACGAGACGAACACGATCAAGCAGGATCGCTCGACGACCATTCAAGAA
>Ga0137376_10000680_pt1 | contig 16782 bp, 16 predicted proteins | sample SagtaG_23_FD_104814 | JGI IMG/M metagenome (GOLD analysis project Ga0137376, IMG submission 104814) | Vadose zone soil microbial communities from Sagehorn Ranch, Mendocino, California, USA - Sage2_L_20_16 metaG | ecosystem: Environmental > Terrestrial > Soil > Vadose zone | place: USA...
GAGCGCAGGTGTCCTGATAGCGCCGAATCAGTCCGGAAAATGCGTCGGTGTCTCCGGCGAGAACGGCGGCAATCAGCTCCGCGTCTGACGAGCCTTTCATCAGTGAATGACTACCCGACACGGGTTGCGGGTCACAAGGTTCTCTGACTGCCGACACCAGGCCTACCTACGGAGCTGTAAGTGTGAGGACTACGGACAGACTGTAATTACCGGGGCTGTCGAGGGCCCAGTCATACAGCGTCTGAAAGTACAGCGTGGTCGCGTCGCTGGCTGTAGCAGACCCGGTGAACAAACTGACATCGCTGGTCGTAAGAGCGGCAAATCCGCCACTTGCGACGAGGCTCCACTGGAGATCACCCGCAGGCTTGTTCGTGCGCGCCGGGGCGCCCGGTGAGGTGTTCGTCGCCGTCCATGTCGCACTCGCGGCGCGAATGTGAAGCGTCCATGGCGCGTTCGCGCTCACCGTGAGCGTCGGTCCAGTCGTCGCGTTGAATCCCGCGTCGAAATCACTGGTAGTCGGTGCCGCCAGCGAGGTCGAGGCCGCGCTCATCTGAAGGCGCACCACGCGTCCTGCGGTCATCGACACGCTGGCGGGAACTCCGCAGTTGGCGGGAGAGCCGCTGGCCGTGCACTGCGCGTGCGCCGCGGCCGGCGCCGTCGCGCCTGCGATAATAATGGCCATTGTCGCAACGCTCAGCCGATTCCGTATCATCTGGTCTCCCGTTCCACTCTGAAAGTCCCGGATGACATCGTGCCGTCGCCTGCCGCGCCGACCCAGGTTCCCGTCATCGTATCTGCCACGATCTGGCCAACATGACGACGCGGAGTCGTCTCGAGATTGGCATCGAAATCAATCACGTCGGTATCGCTCGCCGAGCCACTGACCAATCCACCCAGCACTCTGTTCTGTCCGGTCTGTGAGTTGACCCCGACGAGATCGAGGCGGCCCTGAAAACTGGTGCCTGACTCGCGCGAAATGGTGAGCGTCCCGGTGAGTGTCTCCTGCACGGGACTGGTCTGAACTCCCGTGTAGTTCCACGATCCGTTGAGCGCCAGTAGCGACGGCTGCGGCTCCGTCGATTTGAGGCAGGCGGACAGCAGCGCAGAACCAGTAAGCGTCAGCACGCCAGCGAGTCTTCGCATCCGACATCCAGTCGAGCATATCATGAGCGACTCTCGCGGCTTTGCGGGCCCGGTGCCTTCCCGGTCGATGGAGTGTTGTTCTTCTGACCGTCGCCGCCTTTTCCTGGCGGAGTCCACATGCGAATCGGGCGGGGATCGAGCGTGATCGTAATCGATTTCGAGTCTTTGCCACTGACCAGCAAAGGCGGAATTGGAGAGCGCGGCACCAGGGGCTCCGTTAGCTCGGAGAGATCGAACTCGAGCGTGTAGGCACCAACCGGCAAGGATTGAAATGTGGCGGTGGTCGGCCCGGTCATTAGCGCTGCCCATTCGCGTCCCGCGCTGTCACGCGCAATGACGTGGGCTTTGCTCAGATCGACCTGCACGGCGGAAATCCCCGATCGTGGTGCGACGACGAGCTCGATTTCTGCCGATGTCGACAACGATACGCTCAGATCGCCGTGCCCGGCGCCGCTCGCCGACCAGCCATCGGGTAGTGAGGCTTCATCGATGTTGATTGCCTGTCGCGTATCACCGCCAACCCGGTAGTGGCCGCTGGCGTCAGCTACGCCGGTTTCCGAACCGCGCCGCACAATCGCGCCTGCGACACCAGGCTCACCAGCGTCGCGATGCTGATTGGCATTCAGATCCTGATAGACCACGCCCGACGTGCCCGGGGTGCGAAGCATTGGCACCGTCAGCGCGTGCTCGAGGCGGAGCCCAAACACCCACGGCACCCGCCCGCTCACCGAGTGAAAGATGGAGTTGCGCTCGGTGTCGATCTTGAGCGCGAAGCCATTCATCAGGGGAATCGCGAGTCCAGCGCGAATGATTGCCGACGTCTCGTCGCCAAAACCGTTGACACGCTGCAGTTCTCCCTCGCCGCGAACTCCGCCCATCCACGGCAGCACTACCTGCTCCCCACGAACTCCGAACAGACTCTGCTGATTGACGAATCCACCCCTGTCCCGAGTTTGCTCGATGCGCATCTGCAGCTCGAGTACACCTCCAACTCCGGACCACCCTGCATTGCTCGCCCAATAATTTCGCGGGGAACGATCAGTGATCAAACTTTGACCCGTTGGAGCGACGGTCCGCGTGACGTTGCCGAGATAGGCCGAAGTATTCAGGTAATACTGGCGCAGATTGCTGGTTACACTGACGCCGAACTGCTGCTCGCGGCTGCCGAAGGCACCGCCGCTGCCGGGGCCAACTTGTCGTGACGTTGCATCGAAGAGATACGACCGCGCCTCGAGCGCGATGGTCGTTTGCCCGAAAATCCCGTACTGTGGCCTGATCGAGAATCCATTGGACTTGAGTCCGGCGAATACTGATGTCGCGTCGTTTGTGCGCCACGCACTCGCGCTGACTGACGACCGCGATGACAGTCGCTCGGACAGATTCGCGACCACCTCGTTCGCAGCTCGGGCGAATGCGTCGCTACCGCCGGGCGCGTGGGTCACTCGAAGCTGCTCATTACTCTCCGGCCGCAATCTGACCAGCTCGCTCGACCAACCGAATCCGCTTCCACCCTCAAACCGTCGCTCGGCGATCTCAGCCTTTAGTGTGCTGCCAAGAATGGCGGGTACGGCCGCCCCGACTCCGAATGCATCGAGGCGGCGTGGCGATGGTCCGGCGTCGGACAGGTGGGAAATCGACGTACTGAGCTGCGCAAGCCCGAATTGCCGCTCGGCACGGAGTCCAATTAGCGGTTTGCGCTCCGTCGCTCCGATGCCCGTCATCGATAGGGCGCCAAGACTCAGAACGCTCCATCCAGGATGTTGGAGATGCACCAGTGCGCCCTGACCATATGGATAGAGGCCTGTCAGCTCTGAGAACGAAGTACCCGTGTTACCGAGACTGAGCTGGCCTGACGGTGCCGTGAGTGAAACGGAAGCAGATGACTGGTAGCTACCGAGGTGGGCGAATGCATTGCTGGCGGCGCCACCGAGCGCTGATGCTTGCGATACTCGCGCGTCGACACGCACCGAATCGAACAGCGCACCGGTGGCCGTCAGAGTGAGGAGTCTGTTCGCGTGACCGTTTTCATCGGTCGCGTGCGAGATTGCCGAAGTGATCAACGGTCCCGAGCCGCGACCGATCGAGCTGGAGTTGAATACCTCCACCGTCATGGTTGCCGATGCCAGCGTGTCCCGTCCGGCGCGGAGCGAGACTTGAATGAACGACGATCCGGTTGAAGACAGAGCGGGCACCTTGAGTCGCACTCTGCGTTTCAGAGTTTCACCCGGCGCGATGACGAGCGGCGATTGATGCACGTCTCTGGTTGCCCAGCCGGTTGGGAGAGCGAGATCCGCATTGATCGTCTCCGATGCGTTCCCCGCGTTCGCGATCTCGAACGGCAAGATCACATCGTTACCAGCTTGCGCGTTGATCGGACCGGCGCCCGGCCGAAGCACGACGTTTCGAACGAGTGTAACGTCGATCTCCACCGGCACCACCAGAATTGGTGATCCGCTCGCATAGAAGCGGACCTCGGCGGCAACCGTGCGGCCGGCAACAGCGCTGGCGGGAATCCCGAGCGTCAGCGCCAGCCGTGATTTTGGTGCGGAACGCGGGTTCATCGAGCGAGTCCGCGGGCCAAGAATCATGAACTCGCCGCGCGGAGCAATCACGACCTCGACGTGCGCCGAGTTGGCGAGCGGGTCGGGAACCGGTACAGAGATTACCTGGTAAGTGCGCGGAGCTCCGGAGACCACGACCGACTGAAGCGGCGTCCTGACGTCAACGCCCGAGTCCGTCCTGAACACGACTGCGACGCTAGGTGTTCCCGATGCGGGAGTCTGTGCTAGCGCCATTATCGACTGCGCTCCCAAAGTTACGATAATGGCCAATGCGATAGCCAACGATCGGGAAACGTGATGGCGGCTCGATGCCGTGCTCACGGAACCGTTTGGGCGAGCGTGACCTGGTAATTCGCAGAGTAAGTGCCGGGCACGTCCGCCGTCCAATTGAGGATAATCCGGAAAAAGATCGTGTTGCTCCACGGATCGTTCGAGACGTTGCGAACGACTACCCTTTGCTCGACCTGTGCATCGGTGACCGTGATGCTGTTCCAGCTCGCGAGATCGGAGCGCCGCCACTGGAGATCGCCGAGCACCTTGCCGCCGCCGAGATTCGCTGAAGTCGAGCGAATCGAGATCGTAGTCGTGCGCGACACGCCCGTCTGCGCATCGACAGTGAAGGTCACACCGCTGGTTGAATTGATGAAGCCGGCGATGTAATCGGCCGCAGTCGGGGCGGGGAACGTGATAGTGCCGCCGGCCAGCGTGAGACCCGTTTTCTGCGCCGCGAGCGGGGATGCAAACGACGTCATCGCGAGCAGGATCGCCGCAATGGTGCTGCCGCCGGAGAGCTTCCGCCCGAGCGCTCGCACGTGACCTACTTGGCCTGGTAATCGATCTGTCCGGCGACAAGCTCGGCCCCGCCGAAGTCGATCAAGGCAAGTACGACGTAGTCTCCGGCAGTGAGGTCTCCGGGCACATCAATGAGAACCTTGCGAATAGCACCTGGAAGTGTCGGAAATTCCGGAATCGGCACCTGGGTAGCGAGGGAGTTGTCTAGACGGCGGAACTCCAGACGCCCCTTCGACAACAGGTGCACGCTACCGGTGTTGTGGAATCTGATCGCGATCTGCTTTCCGACCGAGGCTGGTCCGGCAGCAGCGGCGGCCGTCTTCGTCGCAGATGTCGATTTCGGCGGCGGTGCATCTACAACAGCCATGTCTTCCACCGAGCCGTCTCGTGAGAGTCCAGGCGGAGCGACGTACACCTTCACTCCGGTGCGGAAGATGTATTGCAGCGAATTTCCCTTCGTTGCCGCGCGCTGCGGAACCTCCTCAACGAAGAAAATATCCCGACACTCTCTGGTGAGCGCGGAAGGCGTCTGAGCCGCGAGGCGGATGACGCGAGAGGTGTGGGGCTCGACGCGGATCGAAAGCGGTGAGATGCTGAGCATCGTTCCGCAGGATGTGCCGGTCGATCCCGCCGGCAGGAAACGGTTATCGCCGTTCTCGACGCGGTCCCAGTCCTGACGAGTGATGGTCGCCTGCACGGGCTTGTCAGACGTGTTCGTGAGCGAGAAGGTCGCCGAGACGCGACCGGCGCCAGCGGTGATCATCGTAACCTCGAGTGGGTCTACCAGCAGCTGCGCCGATGCGCGCTGCGAGACCAGCACTCCAACAGCGCAGAGGGCGAGTACGGTCGCCCGCACTCGCCCTCTGCGCTCTGCGCCCGCCCTTTCGGGCGAGCGAGAGCGAGAATTCTGCATCAATTACGGAGCTGTGAGCGTGAACACGATCGGCAAGCTGTAGGTACCAGGAGCATTGCTTGCACTCGTGAAGTCGTTCGACCAGCTCGTACGGAAAAAGGCCTGCGCAGCCGTACCGTTGCTCGCGCTGGCGCCGGAGGTGAAGCTCGCGTCGGTGGCGCTGATCGCGGTGTACGATCCACCCGCGGAGGTCGCCCAGGCGAGGTCGCCAATCGGCTTCTGACCGCTGTTCGATCCAACGTAATCCCAGAAACCGGCGACTGCGGGATTAGCTTTGATCTTCAGCGTCCAGCTTCTATTCGCCTTGATTGTGAAGTTTGGGCCAGCGTTGTCGAGAGCCGTACCGGCGTCGACTTGGTCAGCGGTCGGGTTTGAGAGCGCCGTGGCAGCCGAGCTCATTCCGAGCTTGACCAGCGAGCCAACGGTGACCGACGCGGTATTTGTGGTGTTGCAGCTGCCAGCGTTGCCGCTGCACTGCGCGTTAGCCTGGCTCACGCCGATGGCTGTTCCAAGCACCATCGCGGCCAACAGGGAACGGGTCGCATTCATTGTCTGGTTTTCTCCAAAAATTGATGGTGCCGGTCACTAGCCAGTGGCTGAAACCGGTCCATTCAAAGCGGTGGGGTCGTGCTCTTAGTGGCTGGGTCGTGCTCTTATAAGACGAAAACGGACCTCTCCTGCAACAGGTTTTGCACCCGTTTTTCGGAAGAAATCCGTTGACTTTTTTGCGCTGATTGCGCTGAAAATCTTGTCTTTTCGCAGGCGAGTTGAAACCTCCTGCAGGGCTACAATCCAAGGGGAATCCGTGATGGATCAAGGAAATGTTTTCGACATTCGGGCAGCGTCGAAAATGCGCCGGCGTTTGTTCGGGTTAGGCCGTTAACGCTTTGCGCGCGAAGAGGATGAATACGCGACACCAGGTCGAGATAGGGTGATAGAAAATCAGCCCTCCTTGTCCTCATACTGATCCTTCAGACTGGCCACGACGTTCGGATCCGCAAGCGTTGTCGTGTCGCCCAACGCGCGTCCTTCAGCGATGTCGCGCAGCAGTCGACGCATGATTTTTCCCGAGCGTGTTTTTGGCAGATCAGCGGAGAATAAAATGTCGTCCGGACGCGCCAGCGCGCCGATTTTTTTGGCCACGAATTCACGCAGCTCTTCGCGCAACGCCGGAGTCGCCTTGCGCCCGTCGCGAAGTGTCACGAAACACGCGAGCGCCTGCCCTTTGAGCTCGTGCGTTTTGCCGACGACTGCCGCTTCGGCAACCGCCGGATGCTCGACGAGGGCCGACTCGACTTCCATCGTGCCGATGCGATGGCCGGCGACGTTGAGCACGTCATCGACCCGGCCAAGGATCCAAAAGTATCCATCGTCGTCGCGCTTCGCTCCGTCACCGGGAAAATAGAGATCGGGCCGACCAGGCCACTTCGAGAAATAGGTCTGCACGTAGCGCTCGTCGTCACCCCAGATCGTGCGCAACATTGAGGGCCACGGCTTGGTGAGCGCCAGCAAACCTCCTCCGACCTCTATCCGTTTTCCCGCGGAATCAAGAAGATCAGCGTTGAACCCGGGCAGCGCCTTCGTTGCGCTACCTGGTTTGGTCGCAGTGATTCCCGGCAGTGGGGAAATGACGATCGAGCCGGTTTCCGTTTGCCACCACGTGTCGACGATTGGGCAACGATCTCCACCGATGTGTTCGCGATACCACATCCACGCTTCAGGATTGATCGGCTCACCGACCGAGCCGAGCAGGCGCAGGCGCGAGAGATCGTGCTTCGCCGGCCATTCGTCTCCCCATTTCATGAAGGCGCGGATCGCGGTCGGGGCTGTGTACAGAATCGTTACGCCGTGTCGTTCGCAGATATCCCAGAACCGATCGCGCTGCGGCCAGTCCGGCGCTCCTTCGTACATGACGCACGTGGCGCCAATCGCGAGCGGACCATAGACGAGATAGGAGTGGCCGGTAACCCAGCCGATGTCGGCGGTACACCAGAAAATGTCGTCGTCTTTGAGATCGAAGACCATCCTCGTCGTCGTCGCAACGCCGGTGAGGTAGCCGCCGGTGGTGTGCACGATTCCTTTCGGCTTGCCGGTAGTACCGGACGTATAGAGGATGTACAGCACGTCCTCGCTATCCATCGTCTCCGGTACGCAATTCGCCGACGCGTCCTTCATCAAGTCGTGCCACCAGTGATCGCGACCGGATTTCATAGTTGCGTCGGCTGACGGCGGTTCGCGCTTGTCCGAAGTTGGCGTGGCGCCAGCAACCTTTACTCGTGTCGCGCCCGACAGCTCCCGCTTCACCACGATCACGTTTTCGATCGAGTCGGTACCTTCGAGCGCCGTGTCAGAGTTCTTCTTGAGCGGGATAACGTTGCCTCTGCGATAGCCAACGTCGGATGTGATCAGGACCTTCGCCTCAGCATCATTGATGCGATCGCGCAGTGAATCGGGAGAGAATCCGCCGAAGACAACTGAGTGAATGGCACCGATGCGCGCGCAGCCGAGCATTGCGACCGCCGCCTCGGGAATGAGCGGCAGATAAATAGCCACGCGATCGCCTTTGGAGACTCCGAGCTTGCGGAGGACGTTGCCGAATTTTTGGACTTCCTGGTGCAGCTCTCGATAGGTCAGCGTGCGGCTGTCGCCTGGCTCACCCTCCCAGATCAGCGCCTTTTTGTCGGCGCGTGGCCCGGCGACGTGGCGGTCGACGCAGTTCGCGGCGATGTTGATCTTTCCGCCGAGGAACCACTCGGCGTGCGGCGGTTTCCACTCGAGGACCTTGTTCCACGGTTTTATCCAATCGAGCTGGCGTGCCTGTTCGGCCCAGAACGCTTCGGGATCGCGGCCCGCCTCCTCGTAAATGTCCGCTGACCGAACGTTGGCATTGCGCCTGAACTGCGGTGGAGGGTCGAACTTTCGATTTTCCTCTAACAGAACGTCGATGTCAGTCATTGGCGCGAAGTAGGTGGTCGTCGTCGCCGCATCGGCGCAGTCGCAACGACTGCGTTTTGCGCCGCTCTCGCCAGCGTGGCAAGTTCTAGGCGAATGTCCTCAACAATATCTCCCGGTGGACCGCCGATCGTCGAGGTTGCGGAGCTCACACGCAGCTTTGGATCCCGACGAGCGGTAGCAGGAGTCACTTTTTCGCTCGCAGCAGGTGAGTGTTTGGCTTTGTTCGGCCCGAACGGCGCCGGGAAAACGACGCTGCTGCGCGTCCTCGCCGGGCTCCTTCGGCCGACCTCCGGCACAGCCAAGGTCTGCGGAATTCAGCTGCCCGGCGGAGCGCTGGCGCGCTCGCGCATCGGACTGATCTCGCATCGTACGATGCTCTACGAGGCTCTTTCCCCGCGGGAGAACGTTGCCTTTTCAGCCAGACTCTATGGGCTTCGCGATTCCCGCCCCCGGGTGGACGACGTGCTGCGCCGAATGTCGATGCTCGAGCGATCCGAGGCGCCCGTGCGGTCGCTCAGCCGTGGCATGCAGCAACGCGTGTCGATTGCTCGCGCAATGGTGCACGCCCCGCAGCTCGTGTTGGCTGATGAGCCGTACAGCGGCCTCGACGACAGCGGTGCACGCTCACTCACTGCACTTCTGCAGGAGCTGCGCTCGACCGGCGCCGCGATCATCATCGTGACGCACATCCTCGCCGAGGGACTTTCGCTGGCGACGCACGCAGCGGTGATGCAGCACGGAAAGTTCGTACGCTACGATGCCGCCGATCGCATCAACGCCGGGACATACGCAGCTGCTTACCGCGAGGCCGTCGCGGCGGGTGGCTGACATTCTCCGAGCGGCGTGGGTGATCGCGCGCAAGGATCTGGCGATCGAGTTCCGGACCCGCAGCGCTTTTTTGTCGGCTGTGGTTTTCTCGCTGCTCGGATTGGTGATTTTTTATTACGCCTGGGACCCGACTGCCGTTACTGCTACCGACCTCGCACCGGGAGTGCTGTGGGTGATCTTCACATTTTCCGGATTGCTTGGACTGCATCGGTCGTTTGGTGTCGAGATGGAAGACCACGCCATCGACGCTCTGCTCGCGTCGCCGGTGAGCAGGGAAGCGATCTTCCTCGGGAAAGCGATGGCGAACCTGATTTTCGTTGCCGCGGTTCAGGCGATCGCCATTCCGGCGCTGGTGGTGTTCTACAATCTTCCGCTCGGAGGGGTCGCGGTGCCGCTCGTGGCAATTGCCATCCTCGCCGCGATTGGACTAGTCGCTGTAGGCACGCTGTTCAGCGCCATGGCAGTCAATACGCGACTCGCCGAGCTGCTGCTGCCAATGCTCGCGCTTCCTTTCTTCGTGCCGATCGTGACTGCGGCGGCGCAGGCGACCGCGAAACTATTGAGCGGTCGGCCGGTGATCGAAGCGAGCCCATGGTTAAAGCTCCTTGTCGCGTTCGACCTTGTGTTCGTCGTCGCTTGCACGCTCGCGTATCCGTTCACCGTCGAGGACTAGCCAGTTCAGGCACACGGTGCTGGAGCGTCGCTTAAATTGGTGAGTACGGAAATGCATCTCATATCTACATGAAGATCTCCTGGCTTCCCACCGTCGCCGGCGCCGCGGTGCTGGGCACAGTGATCCGGGCAGTGTATTTCACGCCGCTCGAGGTAAGGCAGGGAGCAGCGCAGAAGATTTTCTACATTCACGTTCCCGCAGCGTGGGTCGCGTTTCTGGCGTTCTTCCTTGTTGCCGTCGCAAGCGGAACCTATCTCTGGCTCCGCGACCAGCGTCTCGACCGCTTCGCCGAGAGCTCGGCGGAAGTGGGAGTCATCTTCACGACCGTTGTTCTCGTCACTGGACCCCTCTGGGCAAAGCCGATCTGGGGGACGTACTGGGCGTGGTGGGATGTCCGGCTCGTCTCCACCCTGTTTCTCTGGTTCATCTACGTCTCGTACATCGTTCTTCGTGGAGCCGTAGAATCCCCGACTCTCCGGGCCCGCTATTCGGCAATACTCGGTATCCTGGGCGCGTTCCTCATCCCGTTCATCCACCTCAGCGTTTATCTGTTCGCGACGATGCACCCGATGCCGATTGTCGGGAAGCCAAGCGCGCCCTCGCTTCCCAGCGAGATGCTGCTGACACTGCTGTTATCGCTTGCCTCGTTCACGCTGCTGTACTTCGCGTTCGTTCGGTCGCGCTACGACTACGCCGTCGAACGTGACACGGTGGCGGCGAGGGCTGATCAGGATGCCTGATACTGCGGCGTACTATCACCTTGCGTACACCTTCGCTCTCGGCATTTACGCCGCCTATGCGCTGAGCCTGCACTTACGCCGCAAGCGCCTGAGGGTGAAGTCGTGACGGTCGATCTTTCTACCGCTCCGTCAATTCCGACGGAGGTTTCCGATGCCATCAACGCGCGGATCCTCGCTGTGTCTGAGGATCGCATCAGTGGTTTCGTCGAAGAGCCCTTCGCCGCCATCGCCGTTGCGTCGGGACTTTCCGAAGATGTAGTAATCGAGCGGTTGAGAGCGATGTTGTCCGCCGGCGTGATCAGACGCGTCAGGCAGACGTTGATGGCGACCAACCTGGCGCCGGGAGCGTTGGTGGCCTGGTGCGTTGCCCCTGAAAAGCTGGACGCCGCCTTCAACTACATGGTCAGAGAAGATCCGTTCTCGGGCCATGTGGTGATTCGATCGACGGACGCCGAGACACAAGGCGCGATATACAGGTTATGGACCACCCTCAAGGTCCCGCGGGGATTCTCGATCCAGCGGCACTGCGAGTTCCTGGCGGCGAACGTCGGCGCCGAAGCTTTTCGCGTCATGCCGGCGCGGCGGCTTTTCGCGCTCGGAGTCGGTCACGTGCGTCGCCGCGGGATGGAGCCTGGCTCGAGAAGCGATGAGCCCGGACGCGTTCTGGACACCGACATCGTCGAGCTTTCGCCGCTCGAGTGGCGTGTTCTGACCGCGCTCAAGCGCGAGCTTACGATCGAGGAAGTCGCACCCACGCCGTGGCGTGCTCGCGCGGATGAGGCCGGAGTATCGCTCGATGAATTCGTTCGTGTCGCGCAGTCACTGAGCGCTCGCGAAGTGATCGGAAGGTTTTCGACTTTCCTCGAGCACGTCAAGCCTTCGGCGGGCGGCGAGCGTGTTACGCGATACAACGCTCTCTTTCACTGGCGTGTTCCCGCCGGCATGGAGATCGACGCCGGGCGTGAAATAGGCCGCCACCACATTCTCACACACGCCTACTGGCGCGAAGGCGGTCCGGAGTTCGCAAACGTAAACCTCATGGCGGTCGCGCACGGCACCGACAAGCAGCTGGTGCTGGACCACAAGGCTGCGATCGATCGACATCTCGAGGAGGCCGGAATCCCCATTCTTTACACCAATGTGTTCTGGGGCGGACGCAGCGAGATCAAGCCTTCAGAGATCTCACCGGTCGAGTACGTGAGATGGGCAGATCGTGTCGGACTTCAACCAGCAGTGAACACGGGGCAGTAGTGACGGAAGGAAAAGTCTTCATTGTTGGCGCGGGTCCCGGCGACCCTGGTCTCATGACGGTAAGAGGAAAGCAGCTCATCGACTTGGCCGACGCTGTCGTGTACGACGCACTTGCCAATGTGGCTTTGCTCCCTCCGCGTGCGCGGACAACCGGGCGACCGGAGCTCTATTACGTCGGGAAACGCGGCGGAGCCAAGGATTCAGTCAGCCAGGAAGAGATCAACACGTTGCTGGTGAAGCTCGCGCGCGAAGGAAAGCGCGTTGTGCGTCTCAAGGGAGGCGATCCGTTCGTGTTCGGGCGGGGCAGCGAGGAAGCGCAGGCAATGAACGACGCCTCGGTTCGGTTCGAGGTCGTTCCGGGAATAACAGCCGGCATTGCTGCACCGACGTACGCTGGAATTCCGGTGACACATCGTGGGCTCGCGACATCGGTGACCTTCGTGACGGGACACGAGGACCCGACCAAGGCGAACAGCCAGACAAATTGGTCCGCCCTCGCCAAAGCTGGTGGCACCATTGTGCTGTACATGGGAGTGAAGACCCTGTCCCACATCACCGATGCGCTCATCGAGGGCGGCATGCCCGGCGATGTGCCCGCAGCGGCGATTCAGTGGGGAACCCATCAGAAACAGCGCACCATCGTCGCAACCCTGGAGAGCATTGCTGCGAAAGCGGTGGAGCAGAACTTTGCGGCGCCGGTGATAACCGTCATCGGATGGTCCGTCGTGTTGCGCGACGAGCTGACCTGGTTTGAACGTCGTCCGCTGTTTGGGCGGAGAATCGTAGTGACGCGGGCTGCGCAACAGGCTCCGGCATTGAGCGACAAACTGCGAGAACTGGGCGCCGACGTGATCGAGATGCCCGCGACTCAAGTCGCGCGACTCGATCTCGGCGCGCTCCGCACGGAGATCGGTCGCCTATCGCAGTTCGACTGGCTGATGTTCACCAGCCAGAATGCGATCTCGATTTTCTGGGAACAGCTCCTCGGCGAAGGGAAGGATGCACGCGCGCTGGCGGGTCTCACCGTTGCCGCCGTTGGGCCGGCGACCGCGGGGGTTCTGCTCGAGCATGGCATCGCCGTCGACGTGATTCCTAATCGTTTCGCGGCCGAAGGCCTGCTCGAGATGTTGCAGGCTCGCGATGATCTTGCCGGGAAGAAGGTGCTCTACGTGACGGCTGAAGGTGCGCGTGAGGCATTGCCGCAAGGGCTGAAAGACCTTGGTGCAGATGTCACCAAGATCGAGGCCTATCGCTCCATTGTTGACGGTGAAGGATCGGAAAAACTCGGCCGCGCCGTCGAGAGCGGGAGAGTCGATCTCGTCACCTTTACCTCAGGCTCGGCGGTCAGAGGTTACATCGAAGCAGTTGGCGAAGATCTCGCGCTCCGCGTTCCCGCCGCCTCCATCGGTCCGCAGACATCGGACGCTTTGCGCGAGGCGGGAATCGAAGTGAAAGTACAGGCAGAAGAATCGACGCTCGACAGTCTCGCGTCGGCAGTGCTGAGTGCCTTCTAAGAGCAAGACCGATCCGGACGTGGTTAGAATCGGAACGCGTGCTTCCGAGCTTGCGGTCCGACAAGCGCGTCTCGTCGAAAGAGCGCTGCTTGCACGTGGCATTGCATCTGAGCTTCTCACCTTCAAAACCACCGGCGACAAGAAGCTAGACCAGCCCCTGACCGAGATCGGGGCGAAAGGATTGTTTACACGAGAGCTCGAGGTCGCGCTGTCGAAGAAAAAAATCGATTGCGCGGTGCATTCGCTGAAGGATCTGCCGACCGAGTCTCCCGATGATCTGGAGATTGTCGCGCAGCTCGAGCGGGAAGATCCGCGTGATGTGCTGGTCGTCAATCGACAGACAGGCGCGGAAAACCTGGACGACCTTCCGGCCGGCTCACGCATCGGTACATCCAGTCTGCGGCGCCGCGCGCAACTTCTGGCGCTCCGACCCGATCTCGACGTCGTCGAGCTACGTGGAAACGTGCCGACGCGACTCAGCAAAGTAGAGAGCGGCCGGGTTCACGCCGCGATTCTCGCCGCGGCAGGACTGATTCGCCTGGAGGTGGAGCGGCGCATTACCATGTTTCTCGAGCCGCCAGAATGGCTTCCTGCGGCGGGGCAGGGGGCAATCGCCATCCAGGCGCGGAGCGAAGACAGCCGAATGAAGGAGCTGCTGCGCCCACTGGATCACGCGCCGACTTCGATCGCTACCCGTGCCGAGCGCGCTTTCCTGACCGCACTCGAAGGCGGCTGCCAGATTCCGATTGGCGCGCTCGTGAGCGATGTCAGCGGCCGACCTACATTATATGGTATGCTCGCGGACCTGACTGGCCGGCACGTCGTGCGTGGCTCGCGCCTGCTCGACCCGGACTCGCCAGAGTCGACGGGAGAAGCACTGGCGTCCGAGATTCGATCGCGCGGAGGGAGCAGTCTGCTGGTTGAGCTGCGTCAAATATCAAAACTTCCCGCGCCGCAACCAGAGTAGACGTGCCGGCATTTCCAGAGTATCGCGCGCGCCGGCTCCGGCGCACTGCCGCGCTTCGCAACCTCGTTCGCGAAACACACCTCGCTCCCTCGCAGCTGGTCCTCCCCGTCTTCGTGCGCGAGGGGAAAAAGCTGCGTCGAGCCGTACAGTCGATGCCGGGAGTCAATCAGACGTCGGTTGATGAAATGCTGCGCGATGCGGAGGCCGCGGCCAAGGCGGGAGTCGGCGGAATCATTCTTTTTGGCGTTCCTGAATCGAAGGACGCGACTGGTTCCGCAGCCTGGGACGATAACGGTGCCGTGCAGACGGCAGTGCGCGCGTTGAAGCAGGAGATTCCGGAGCTTGTCACGATCACGGATGTCTGCATGTGTGAGTACACCGATCACGGCCATTGCGGCGTTCTACGCGACGGCGAGGTCGACAACGACGCGACCCTCGAGCTGCTGTCGCGTTCGGCACTCTCGCACGCCCGCGCCGGCACGGACATCGTTGCACCGAGCGACATGATGGACGGCAGAGTGCGCGCAATCCGATCGTCGCTCGACGACGCCGGCTTCGGTCACGTGTCGATCCTCAGCTATGCCGCCAAGTATGCCTCGGCGTATTACGGCCCTTTTCGCGAAGCGGCCGAATCGGCACCACAAGCTGGTGATCGCCGCGGATACCAGATGGACCCCGGCAATGCGCAGGAGGCAATGCGCGAGGTGCTCGCTGACATCGATGAAGGCGCCGATGCAGTGATGGTAAAACCTGCCGGTCCGTACCTTGACATCGTCGCGCGTGTGAAGGCCGAGACGGGTTATCCGGTCGCGGCGTACCAGGTCAGCGGAGAATACGCGATGATCTGCGCCGCGGCTGATCGCGGCTGGATCGATAAGGAGCGGGTGATGATGGAGTCGCTGCTGGGCATCCGCCGCGCTGGAGCCGATTTCATAGTGACCTACTTCGCCACCGAAGCAGCCAATCAGCTCTGATGCGCGAAAATTGTTGACGAGAGATCAGTCAAGCGTATAATTAGACGATTGGCTAATTAACTAACTATCCATGAATGACGTTTTTCGCGCGCTGTCCGATCCAACCCGCCGGGAGATCCTCGAGCTATTGCGCTCGGGACCTCGCACTTCCGGGGAGATCGCCGACAAGTTCAGCACCAGCTGGGCGACGATCTCGCGCCACCTGAGCGTTCTCAGGGACGCCGATCTGATACTCGCCGAGCGCAACGGACAGCACGTCGTCTACGAGCTGAATACGACGGTGTTTCAGGATGTAGTCGAGCATCTCATCAAGTGGCTTCGCCCGCGGAGATCAAATGCGTAAGTGGATTCCCTTCTTTATCGTCGTCGCCGCGATAATTGCCTCGGCGGTCACCTATCCCGCTTCGCCGCCGACCATTGCGACGCACTGGAATCTTCAGGGATATCCGAACGGATGGAGTAACCGCCTTTGGGGAGTTTCGATGATTCCCCTCTTTCTGATTGGGATGTGGCTGCTCCTCCGTTTTCTTCCGGTGATAGACCCCCGCGGCCGCAACTACGCCAAGTTTGGCGGGGCTTTCGAAGGTATCATGATCTCGCTGATGCTTTTTCTGCTCGGTCTTCACCTTATCGTGCTCCGCGCGGCGCTGGGTTATCCAGCCGACCTGCAGCGAGTTCTTCCAATCGGCGTCGGGATTCTTTTTGTCGTCATCGGCAACCTCCTTCCTCGTGCTCGCCCGAATTGGTTCATTGGGCTCAGAACGCCGTGGACGCTGTCGAGCGATCGGGTCTGGGAAAAGACGCATAGACTCGGGGGCAGGATTTTCGTCGCCGGCGGAATCGTCATGATTCTGGCTGCGCTTTTCTCGGCTCAGTGGGCGCACATAGTTCTCTTCGCTGTCGTGCTGCTCTGTAGCGCTGGAGTCATGGTCTACTCGTATCTCGAATGGAGACGCGAGCAACGGCCGGTGAGTCCTGGCCGTTAGACACTCTTTCAATTCGACTAATGAACAATCTCAGATTCCCGACGTTCTCCCTGATCGTGACGAGTTCGCTCCTGTCGATCGCGTTGGCGAGCGTCGCTGGTCAATCAGTCGACACATCAAAGCTTCGCTCTCAGGCGTCGACATCGACTATCGATACCGTTCCGCCAAAGGGAGTGATCGAAACACCGTTCACGATTCAGAGCGGAACGCTGACCCTGCCGGGCACGCTTACTGTCCCGGCGAACTACAGCCACCAGATCCCGGTAGCGCTGATCGTAGCCGGCTCCGGCCCGACCGACAGAAACGGTAATTCAGCCGGCGCGTTGCGCGCTCAGAATAACTCCAATCTCTACGCCATCCTCGCCTGGCAGCTGGCGACCGCAGGCATCGCCTCGGTTCGATACGACAAGAGGGTGCTGGGTGAGAACGTTCATAAGATCGACCTGCCAGCGATCACGATCGACGATTTCATCGCTGATGCAATC
>Ga0137376_10000685_pt1 | contig 16775 bp, 11 predicted proteins | sample SagtaG_23_FD_104814 | JGI IMG/M metagenome (GOLD analysis project Ga0137376, IMG submission 104814) | Vadose zone soil microbial communities from Sagehorn Ranch, Mendocino, California, USA - Sage2_L_20_16 metaG | ecosystem: Environmental > Terrestrial > Soil > Vadose zone | place: USA...
ATCCGATAACCGATCTCCATTATGACGTCCATGATCGTCATCAAGACTCTGTGGGCATATGCTATGCTGCGACTAGTAGTCTAGGGGATGTGTTCGACATTGCAAATGCGTGTCATCGTGACGGCTGCGACTGCGGAGACCTCTTACGCATCCTAGTTCGGGCACTGGTCAAGGCTATCACGACGAGAATATTTTCTCCATCTTGTGTTTCTTGCTTTTGCGTGTCTCGAGTTTCATTGGCCTAAGAATCCACCATGCGAACTAGCTCAGACGGCTCTCTTTATCCTGTGCCCGACACGCTGTCTCTGCTGTTATCTTCGTCTGACACGCACCCTCTCATCTTTTCTTGTCGTTGAAGGTTTACTAGTTGTGAGTTACCCCTAAAACCACTCTGATTCGATGAGCCCTTAGGCCTCCTCACCCAAAGTGGTACGCCACCTGCATAACGTGCCTGAATGATGAATTCAATGGTTATTTAAGTTTCGTGTATTTCTTGTGGTCTTTACCATCGCAGCTAATCGAAAGCGAACCGAACCAAAAGGTTTTTGCATTATTCTTCCCTAATCTGTGGGTTCGGGATGTCGTTCCTTGAACTTTGGAATTGGAAAATCGTTGTTGGGAATTTCCATGTCCTTCAGCGCCTAATGTCTTATTAGTAGGGACAACCAGTTAAGGCCGCGGTGCCGCCCTGATACGTGACCTTCCATTTTCATTCCGATGAGACGTCGGCTCGTCAAGTCGCGTGAACTACAGACGACATGGTAGGCAGCGAATTTCCTAGAGCAGGTGCGCTATCTCCGACTCGATTTCTCAGGCATACTGCCTATTTGGTTACAGGTGCCAGCCCCGTCCGATCTCGGTGCGTCATCATCCTTGCGGTTGTCTTCACCTCTGAAGTGTGCCTGTGAGCTGAAACAAACTGTAGACGGGTGGGGGGCCATACGAGCAACATAAAGCCTTCGAGGGAATTGAAGGTGGTGGTGATTGGACCGCCCATTTTTCCCATTGGGCCTCTAAGCGCCGTTTCCCAAGCTGATGCGTCCCTGCACAACGTTCCATACAGGTGCTGACACGATGTTCACAGAATGTATGTGCATGGAATACGCAACGCTTAGCATCTAGATTGTTCATTACCACTTTTCTCGGACCACGCCTCGAAAGAACCAGATTCCACGTGTTTCTCAGCCCGTGCTCGGTTGACGCTGCTCCGAGGCTTCACCATATCTCCTCCAGGGAGGCCAACAGTCCAGAAGGCACCAGAGCCGCATGTGCCGGTTTGCCTCGTGTTAAACCTCTGCACAGAATAGCTGCCCCTTGATTTATGAATGAACTAAACCGCTTCAAAACCTATCGCTTCCAACCAAGTTCTCTTTCTAATCAGACCTGTATTCTGTAGGAGGCACGCAACCCGACAATTCGGCTCCTTTAGGGTACTATATTGGCCAACCCTGCCGATTTCGGATCGAAGACTAATGAAAGATCGTCGATGGTGGTGGTGGCGTCGATCCTAGCTTCCAATAAGCGCAATGTTCATCAGGTTGTAAAGATGTCGTACTTCATATCATCATCTATCATATCCATTGTGACACACCGAATATTGTAGTGTGATTGTGTGGCGAAACTGGCCTAACAATAGATTTAATTCACTCACTTGAAAAATCCCATAAGACAAACAGCCTTATTACTTAGAGAGGTGCAATGGATGGTAGTGAATTGGCTTGCATCTTCCTTCCCATCTATCATGACTGACATATTCCCATGCAACGTGCTAGTAATGGTACGATCCTTGTCAGCCTCGTGATCTAACCCTGTTGAGCCTTGATGGTGTGAAATACATTTTTTCGTCACTTTATAGAGAAGGAACGAATTAACGCTGAGCTGTTGTTGTTCGATCCATCCATGACTGTATAGCTTACCTGAGAATCAAAATTACCTTGGTATTGCAAAGACGGCGGCGTTTCAAGCGCAGCAGCGCGAGCCTAATGTTGGAATGTCATTCCCATGTCGACTGGAGCTTGACTGTCCCCCTGATCTTCTGATGTGATTGGCAACACTTTTACAACTGCGAGAATTCCAGCCGACGATAAAATAGATCTTAACAACAATTCAATACCTGATGTAGTATACTAAGGCGAAATCACCTCAACATTAAATTGAAAATCAAGCTGATAGACGTTCATCTCACGCCCCGAAAGGCTTGACTACATCTCTGAATTTTGTTAGACTTACTCTTGTTCTATCAAAAAATAATAATAATACTAACAGGTACCGCTCCACAAGGCTTAAATTTAGTGTACATTTCACGAAGGCACCTTCCCCGTATCGTTGTGGGATGCAATGGGCTTTTTCCTATAGACCCAGCGCCTGTTTCGGAATGCGATGGAAAGCTCTTCCACAACCTACTCACCGAGTGTCCATTAGTAATGATACGATGACGCCTAAATCGTTTGAAACTTACATCGGGCCCTCTTGCGTCATATAGTGTCTAACTGGCATTGAGATTGATAGAAAGGAAGCTGTCGGATATCAGCACATGGTTGTCTGCGTTTAACCAACCAAAAGGCGTATAAGTATCAGGCTTCTGCTGACTTTTCCATTCTTGGCAAACTATTTTGAGGTGATAAGCATCTCTAGATACTCTCAGGTTGGGGACGACGGGTGATCAGCAGCTTCTCGTCTATGACGATAACAATTTCAAGCGTAATGGAAACAGTTCTCTTTGAGATGTCACACTAAGGAACTTGACTTGAAACCACTCGGCCTATCCGGATGTTAAGTCCTGCGGCGATTCGCTTACGATTGCTATTTGCTGATGAAATGAGGTCATTTTTGTTTGGCAGACATAAACAATGACTAGGACTCTTCCGCGAGCGTCACGATATGCCAGCAACCTGACTAAAGGTTCCTCTATCGGCCAGGATGTACAGATCATTACAGGTGCCAGCCCGAGGGAAAGAAATCGGTTCATCAACGCTACTCATGGCATTGAGCGAAAGCGTTCTATATCAAAATCTCGCACCGACAAACCATCCATATTCATTTGGTCCAGGAGATCGCTTACATCCGTCTTCGTAATAATAGGTTTTTCACTCTGCTACGTATTCATTGGATTATTGCAAAGAATATATGCCTCGACCTCTGGCTCTTTCTCAGTTCTAGTCTCTGAAGTTGACGAAGCGGCTTCCGAGGAAGCAGACGAAGGCGGATTTGCCCGCAAAGCTTCTCCAGTGATTACTATTGATCGATCAATCCTTGAAAGGCTGGAATATTTACACCGAGCTTCTGGCGATCTTGACGAATTGGATGTTCTGACTTGGAATGGTCGCTGGCCGCCTTTAGTCACGCAATTACCAGAACCAAAACTATCAAGCAAAACGACTCCTTCCTACGCAGACGTCGTGGATTTATGTGGTCCTAAATCTACGTCCCAGAGTGCATGTCGTTTTCTTCTACCTTATCGGATTGCGGAACAAGAATCGAAGGCGCGGCTGCATTTTTCCCAATTGATATATCTTGCACAGGCCCTAAACCGCACCTTGGTCTTGCCAAACGTAGGGAAAAGTCGCATGGGCATTTGCTTCGGTTGGGATTTCAGCATGTATTACGATCTCTCTGGCCTTAAAGAGAATGGGATTCAATTTGCAAGATTGGAGACGCTGAAAGCTTGGACAGATCTTAGAGCTTCTCGACGCATCTCCACAACTGGACAGCTCTTGATTCTCTCGGAAAAAACGGGTGCTATCATTGAATTGGATCTACGTTTTCCTATTGATTTCGAAGTCCAATCAATCAGGATGGACGACATTGATACCGGTTGCTTCAGATCAAGGTTCCAAAACTTAAACTTGACGGACTACGGTGCCGTCTCATTGAGCGTGGTTAATCCGAGGAAGACACTCACAATGGAGTCGGGTCAAAAACTAGTCAATGCAGTAGAAAACGTCACTAAAGCACCTCAGTTAATCGTGACCAATATCGATGGAGCCGTACCAGTGCTCGACGGGCCCGATATTCTCGTTCTGAATTGGGATCTGCGCCACTCTATTTTTCCCTTGATCCCTTCTGATCTTCGGTATTCTCCGCAATTGATGGACTTGGCGAGCGATCTATCACCCCCCGGACCATATCTTGCAGTTCATTGGCGCGTGGAGACCATATTGCCAGAAAACCTCCCGCAATGCGCATATGCGCTCATAGACACTTTGATCAATATATTGCATGATCCAGGTCTTGCCGGAGATATCAAGTCCATCTGGATCGCGAGCGACATGCCATTCACACCCTTACCAAACACCGTCGCTAAATCGGGAACATTGAAGGAATTAACGGCGTTACATCAAGAAGCTGCTGAGATTATGCGCGCAGCATTCGAGACTGGCGGAGTTTTAGCTAACTGGAGACTCCAGACGCTGGAAAAGGTAATAGAAACTCGCTTTCCAAGTGATAGATATCATGAAGAATGGCTGGATGATATCGGCGTTCGTGGCATCCTTGATAAGATTATTGCATCACAAGCATCCTTGTTCATTGGCGGTACAAAGAGATGTAGCCGTATCAGGTGAGTATCCATCTTATGAAAAACTTTGAGGTGACAAGGCTTTAGCTCATATACGCGGCAAATAATCGATATGAGGAAAGCGTCTAGAAAGTCATATGGAGCATGGCAACGGAACATAATTGATATGTTTGGATGACAGATGGATTAGGAATAGTGGTCACATATGGTTTCATGTCCGACGCACAATCCCTCGACATGGTTCCAAGTTATGGCATTGTACATATTTGAAAAAGAAAAACATGTAGAGATGAGGATTTTCATGCTCTGGGACCACCCCGACCAACACCAGGGAACTGTGGATTGTAGTTTGCGGGAGCCTCCTCTTTCTTGCTACGGTAGTCTTCTCTGTCACCGCGAGGACCCCGGTAAACACCCTCGCCGCCAGCGCGAACCTGGGCAGGTCGGGGCGGACGGGGGGTCTTCTTGTGGGTAGCGGGCACAATCTCGGCGGGCAGGTGTAACCTAGCGGTATGGTGAGGAACGATGTAGATGTTCAACGATTCTGCGTACCATTCACGGAGGTATTCAACACCTTCTGGAGTCAAGGTATAGTAGTAGTATTGCCATGAGAATTGCGTCTTGACAAAACCCTTAGAGTTCAAGCTCTGGAGAGCCTTGATAACGTGAAGGTTGGGAACATCTAGTTCCTCATGTTTTGGCGCATTGAAGTCTTTCTTCGCAACAAGGACGCCCTCTACACACGTTTTAGTCGTTTCCTGGAATTTGGGATGTTTATGCACCTTTGAAGAGGTTTTCGTAGATGGAGCGCCTGTTCTGTTTTGGGATGAGCATGTTGGGCAAGTCCGATTATCGAGACAAAAGCTGAGGTATGGTAAGCTTGATGAGTATATAAATATTGGGGAAATTAGGAATGTAACATACTGCGAAACTGCAGTCGCACAACTTTCCGACTGTAGGCGAATTGTCAGTCTATGTCATCCACACGATACAAACTCCATCCACCCAATTTCCCCGGCTTTCGACACGGAAAAAGTGTCCTACAGCACGCGGTTGGTAAGGATAGAGCCCTGACATACTTACAGAGTCGGTTTTTGAGGATGGCCTTCAAGGAGTCTTGACGCAGGATGCCGTGTCGTCGACTTCGTCCGCCTGCGCAATAGCACGATATTTGGAGATATTTGCAACAGGCTTCCATAACAAATATGTCACAATACCCTGTAGTGACGTGTCGACTAGTAGATGCTCACGCCAGATTATTCTCAACAGGCTCAGCACATGTGTACTATACATTCAATTAGGTTAAATTTCTGATCGCCCCTCGTATCCCTTTCCTAGCTGATGATTACCGGCTAAAATAAACATCACATCGAACATAATTATGGTAGAATTCCTCGGACGTCAAGAGGGTGTCCTGACAGTTCGCGTTGATCGGGAACAAAAAAGCAGCAAGCGGCTATAGAAAACTTCATCAATCATCGCTTGGGACACGATAACTATCTCTCACATTATGGAATTCTAGGAAAGCAGCGCCTATCCAACGATATGTAATTATGCTGTCAATTTCCTATTCTATACTTACGAGCGCATAGACTTACTTGTTGGCTCATACGAATCGCCTGCGTTCCGAACACCAGACCCGCCATGAATTTTTTTCCGAGCGGCAGCCGGGTCCGAAGAATTAAACGAGTAGAACATAACTCCGTGCTCTAAAGCCAAAACAGAGTTTTAGGCAGTCAAGCGTCGCTAAAACATCACTCAACGATTTGTTTGAAAGCATAATGATATGCCTGAGAGTTCCGATGCCAGCTCAACGACCGGTTGACGGCTTTGAAGGCGAAAGACGCTTGCAACTAAATTAGTGTCCGGAGTAAATGAACTCAGCGAGTAGGCGCTTGGAGGAAGTTCGTCTATGCCTTCAAAGAGATAATAGTCATCTGAGCTATTATCTTAGTTCGGGAAGTGAAGTGCATTGTTGGTTCACTTGCCATAACCTTTGTCGGGCATGCCATCGCCTATATTCTTTCCTAAATGAAGATGAGCGCCTTCTCCTGTAGTTTTGATACACGATCCCGTCGGTAGTCGCTGTTCGTCCAACGCGGCCATTTTGTCGGCCTATCTTCATAAGGATAATTATCAGCGGTATTTGTCAGGGACTGACGTACTCTTATGGTCAGCTTGTGGTTCCTGACAGATAAACTCCTTTGCTCCAAACTAGCGTCGAGATTGAAACCCCAATGCTATGTATCACCATCAATTTTCGGCGGGGATCCATATCAGCACGTTCTCACTCGCCTGCGTCAAGTTTATAGGTGTTACGACCCTCTTGCCCTTTTCGTCCAACATGGCCCGATAGATTATCACAACGCTACCAATCTTGACCTGCTGCGGCCTAACTTCCACCTCTTCCCCACCAGGAGGAATGAGTGCTACCAGCACCTCCACGGTCAATTTGCCCGGATATCCTTGATCGGCGTCCGGGGACTCAAGCCTGAATATAGAATACGTTCCAACCCCTAGCCTGGAGATCTCCGCTTGTTCGGCTTGTGTGAAAAGTTCTGCATCTGAGGGCGTACTCAGATGGGTCCACTCCACAGCATCAAATCCCTTGGGGCCGCCATGTAGAGATACTTTGTGGCTTTCTAAGATTAGGAGTCGAGCATTGATTAGTATTAATCAGGAGTCGAAGATCAAAAAGGCGAGGAAGGCGGACCATTTGGCTGTGCCGAGAGCTTGCTGGTCATGCTATGCCTCTCGACCATATGGCCCCCTACGGGAATTCTATTAGTATATCGTCCGATAATCGAATTTTTGTATTTCTGAAATTCGTGGTCCTGAGGGTCTTCAGGCCCAACGACGATATCATGTCTCTGTGACAATCAGACGATTAGTAACCCTACGTTCACAAAGTCAACAAACCTTTCCATCAGCTTGAACAACGAATCTGTGAATCGTCAAGCCATGTGGCAGAATCTGAAAAAGGTAATGATTGGAGTCAAGGACTCAGGAGGCCTTAGATACGATCAACCTAACCTCCAGAGCCACGGCAGCAGGCTTTCCATCCTCTTCTGCCAGGGTCAAGACAATAGGTTGGTACTCAGACTTCATCGCAGTAGCAAACTCGTGATGCCCCACTTCTGGCCGAAAGGCGTCATGGCCTTCGGCCCGATTTCCGGGCCCATCTCAATTGCACCGATCCTGAGGTTTCCCCACACTTCGTTCTACTCAGAACTTATGTGCAACATGCATTTGTGCATCTCAAAGCTGACAGGTCTCGAACGTCTCGACGAAGCATCACATCGTCATCGCGGAGTCTGGTGTCTTACTATTCACTCATGGGGGTTAGCATTTAACCATAGTATTCAGCAAGTCCGAGTCGGTAGAGCGCATTCAATCTCTAACAATAGAAGACATAGATTATGCTTAGGACACCATGGCATGAGTCATGGAACACTACCTGGATGTTCAAGGACCCCATAACAACTTGATAATATGGCGAGATACCATCTATTAGTATTAGAAAGTTCCACATGTCTTCCGCACAACGTGGAAAAAACGCGCAAAAATCACCCAATGCATACTTCAATGCTTAAGCGACCTGCAGTGCGAATGCGCCTTGATTTCCTGAGCATGTATCACTGAAGTTACGAGTTACTGAAACACGGAAATTAAAGGCTCTTTGTTTATGGGGGGATTTCGAACCTGTCATTTCGTGAGAGTGATCTCACCCAGCCGAAGGACGGTCTTTGTCGGCCACGCTTGTAGCCTTGACAAGCTGAGACGTGGCGGTGCCCCAAAGTACGATAATTGGCATTGGACAGCTTGATTCTAATAGGACAGACCGAATACGCGGACCCCGACGTCGAAAAATAGGACCTTGGCGCTTTATCGAGAGGCGACGGTGTCCAATTCGCTAATGCTCCAAGTATTTCTGATGAACGTTTCAGTCTAGTGAGCGCAGTTATCCAGTTAGCCGTATAGCATTAAATTGAGATAAAGCGAATCAAGACAAACATAACTTCTAAGCCCAAAGGCACTAGTTGAGAAGCGAGGCCGATCACTGGCAGGATATTAGTTAGTTGAACATTATATAGCGACGACTGCGATGCACCGAGTCGTGGCTGGCCAAATACTATTTACCCTTATTTGGCACGAAGGTTGTCACCAAGCAAATGCGCTCCTGTCATTTTATCGTCGACACCAAGTTGCAATAATCTCTTACTCCCTTCCCGGTCGCGCCCGTCTTACTCGACTCCTCTACCTGTAGCAGCCTTGACGTCGCACAGTTCGCATGTATCTACGACTGATGCAAGAGCGAATCTAGTTTACTTTGCGCCCAATGCTCGCGGACAGCACGGACTCCATCCTGTGACCATGCGTGACCGTCGCTAAGCACGGTTTTGTTTATTTAAATAAGTCTTCGGAAAGTAAAAAGACGAATCAGATAATAAGCTTTCGGTGAATCATACCTCCGTGTAATAATTGAAGGGTTAGAGGCTCTACAGAACCGCTGATGGACAAGGAATGGACACGTATCGCGGCTCCGCTTTTCCTGAGCAAGGATAGCGTCGTAAACAATATCATGACGTTGCATGTTTAGACGTGTCAGAAAGGCAACCTACATGGGAAAAAAACACAAACAGACTCCTTGGCAGAGGCTCGCGTGTGCATTTGCAAGCTTCTCTGCCCGGGAAGATTGCCTTTCCAGGTCGTCTCCGCAAAATTCGGTTAAACGATTGACGTAAATCATCTTGAATATGATCTCGAATGCATATATTGTATTACTACTAGGGAAAACAATGAACCGCTGTAAATACGCAAAAATCATTCGTTGGCGATGAGCAGTACCAGTTCAATTGTGCGGCGGAGATGACTAACTAATATTTTATCGGGTTTCGACGGACATATCATGAATAAGTTACCATCAGAAAACAGTGGCTTGTCGCAACCGTCCAAGTAGCGCTGAGCCGCGGACGAAGGATTGATGTATTTGTGCTGGCAATATGGGATAGCGATGTTTTTCGAATAAATTGGGAGGGCGGCTGCGACGGCGAACCTGAGTTAGCTGTTTGCAAGAGTGCCCACCCGACGAACCCGATTGACTGCTGAATCTATACAAGAGCGGGCGCAGAGTGCCATCACTGTATTTATTTTCGCTCCAGTCACTGAGTTTTGGGTTCCAAATTCGAAATATGTATTATCATTTCCGAACTTCGAGGTACTGATTTTACAAAGGGGAATTACAACAATAGGGTAGGGCTAACTTATACAATCTAATGCGATCCGCAACGTCCATAATTTAAGCATTGTGCGAGTCAACACACATATTTAATCAATATAACAAGTGACGCGAGACTTCTATAGTTGTTCAATTAAAAAATATACTGTAGACGTGACATTAGTCAGGCGAAGCAGAGTACATTGTATGCAGAGACACTTACAAGACTTTCGCCCGCGGCGGGCACGGTGAACCTGTCAGTTTGTTTTACGTCCGCTTGTGCGCCCGAGTGGTCCCAGGCGAGGGCCATGAGGGAGTCAACTTCGGACGGTAGCGAACCAAAGATAGAGAATTGGTTGGAGATATCGTTTGACACGTGGGCTTGAGAGTATAGCTGTGCAGTTTCTTGGTGCCCTAGTGGATACATAGATTGCTGTTGTTGTGCATTGGTGAACATGTTTTGGAAGGCGGTATCGTTCTGGAACGTAAGAGACGGGTTTGCATATTGGGAAAACGTTTGATTGATTGAGTTGTCAAAGGATGGAAAAGAAGATTCAATCATCTGAGATTTTGGCAACAGGGATTGGTGCGCCGCTTCGTAGTTCTGAGGGGTAGTAGCTTGCAGCTGGAGCCCATTATTAAACGAGCTATCAATGGAGGATGATGGCCAGCCGGAGAATGATTCAAATAGACTTGGTTGATAAGGAGACGTGTTGACCGGGGTTGATATTGACATCGACGGTGTGATTGGCGAGGGCGTGCCACTACATGACGAGGATGCCGAGGATGCAATAGATGAAACGGGAGAAGAGTTGGCCGACTTTCTGTGCGCCAGCTGACTCGGACTCTCTGGAGATTTTCTCCTGACCCGCCCTCTTGAGTGGTCAGAGTTAAACCGAGTAATGCTATTATAACTAGTGAAGAAGTCGTTAAAAATAGTACTGGTGTGGTTGGCGCTCTACTAACCGATTCTTAGCCGACAATCCGGTTCTCCCCGGGAAATATGTCTTAACAATCTTGGTCCAGACCTTTCCGTGCTCAGCCACTGCCTTCAAGAGCATTTCGTCCTAATGTGAATAATAAGCGTCAATGTCGGGTGCACTGGACGCAGCACTCACAGCTTCAGGGGTCCACATGGTTCGATCAATGGCAGGGTTGAGAGTATCAGTCCAGCGTTTTGCACATTCTATGTTAAGTATTGAGTGGAGTCAACGAAAGGATGTGTTGGCGACATACGGTCACTGTTGCGGGTCTGGACAATGGAGGCGACTTGGGACCATCTGCACGGAAGTTAGGAACCAAAGCCGGACGGTCTGCTCTGCGGGGTACCCACCTTGTGCCAAAAATTTTAATTCCCCTCACGAGTCTCTCATCCTCTTCCGGAGACCAGCCCCCTTTCACAACGTCGGATGCCATCTTTGCAAACCACCGTTTACGGCAGTCTTTGTTGGTCCTATTGGGAACATGCTTCGCGATAGCATGCCACTTGGATGGGTTGGGGTTGTGGGGGTCTTCTGTAAAGAGCATTGGTTAACGATCCCCGAGGTGGATGACCCCTGTGAGGGTGGGCGCACCTCTCTCAACGGCCTCGCGGAGCAATTGGTCTTCCTTGGCTGTCCAGGATCGACGCTCTCTGCAAGGTGTAGGTGCCATTTTCGACGCAGTCGGTATGAGAAGTGCAGGGTTTGGCCAGGGAAGGAGGCTCGCATATAAGCATTTCGCAACGTACGCTTGTGACTAAATTTACCCAGCCTCTCTAGCACTCAGAATGGGGATGAAAGCTTTCACACGACGATCCAAATCGCTGGATCTATTTTGGCAGTACAGGGAGCTGAGATTAAGGAAGAGATCTGTTTGCTTACACGAGTCAATTCCCATTAGGTAACTGCACAATTGCTGTATGGGGTTTCCCAGTTGACATCCAGTCGGAGGTTTCGCTTAGATGTCTAATTAACCAGTCCGTCTGATGCGTAGACGGCTATCGCAAGTCACGGTTTCCCAATTAATCCGAGAGACGCAATTGCTGTGTCCTATGAGCGACCATTCCTGCGCAGCCACTTCCGTTACGGATAAGTTAGGTACGTCTTGAAGGGCCAGGATGGATTTGGATTGCCTGTAAGTGTGAAGAGAAACGGGCGGTCAATAAACCCGGTCGAGGCATGTGCGGACTGACCGTATTTGATCGAGTTGTTTGATGGCCAGCTTGGCTCGGACTGCTTACGTAACTTTCCAAATATGGTTAAGTGACTAGTGTCACTCCAGCTCCTCGGGCCCAAATATGGCCTTGGATGATGATGGGCGTCCCATCGGTCAGCGGAAACCAGGTAGGCACGATGGAGCTACTAGCGCCAACTCCTAGTCTTAGATGTTGGCAATGCTCGAGCAGAGCCTCGCTCAATTTTACCCATCGCACAACGATGGTTAACAAGTATTTGGAATCTTGGCACAACCATGCTGCGATTGTCATCAGCAACTTGGCCTAAAACGTCGCCGAAGACACGGAAGTGAGTTATTTCCTCCGCACGCAATCCGATGCTGCTCATCTAAAGTAGTATAATGCATTATGATTATTATTATGTAAACGTCATCGTCAGCAGCTCTGTGGCTGTTCACGATGTTCTCTAACCTGTTTCAACAAAATTGGCTACGAGGACGACATACACGGTGCGACGCGCAATCCCAACTCGAGGATGTCACTCAATGGTCATGTGAACTTTTGTAGGACCGTCTTTCCATCATCCAGGGCAAGCTGAACTCATCACCTTGTTAATGAGAAAATACCATATTTATCGAAATCAATACAGGTTATCTACGCCCAAAGGCAGCCGAGCTTCTGACCGCAGCGAATTACGTGGGAAGTTTAATGGACGGGGCATACGCTCAAGGGAATACTACGTGAGAGGAAATGTCGTTCACCCACTTTTTCTTCGCCTGGCCATGTATTATTGAGTGCTCATCTCTCGCTAAGTTGGTGCACCCCCCAGGGGCATAAATAATTCTCAATTTATGATGTCCAACTGGAGCATTACCGCGTCAATCGGCTAGGAGGAAGGCTAATTGCTAGGTGAGCTGACCTGTTGACTGACAAATCACACGTGCTAAGTGTCAATAGCTGGTTCGTTTTGCGGAATCAATCAAGTGTGGGATCCTCCGCTTTATTCAATGGAGAAGACTGAAATATGCGCCGATTGCGTGACAAGTCCTTACCTCAGAGCGAGGCAACGATTATGCATTCTAGAATATCGCAGAGAACAAACCTATCTTGCGCTACTAGTACTACATCATGGTACAATCTTTCATTCATTGAACTAACGCTAGAATGTCCAGTACCAACGCAGACAGTTGCCACGCGACGAGTGCCAGACGTTAATAACCAAGGGGAGATAGCGCTTCCCCCTCGAAACTTATAGACTATGCGTTTATTTCATGCGTGGTCCGATATTTTTTTCCGTTATTGTTCCGGAAATCGTGGCGAGGGGACGTTGACGTCAACTCGACGGTACAAAAATGCTCCGAGGACGAGGTAAATAAGGTATGGATAATTGAATGGGTCCGCTCATACATCGAATACAAGGAGATACGACTCCTTGGCGGTGAGATGCGATCGCGAACCCATCAACTCACAAAGCCTTTGAGTCTGAATATACAACTCCTCCATTTTCTTTATGCTTAGAACTTTGAATTTCACCAAAAACACCATTGGAAGAATTGTCACGATGATCGACTTTGGACGTACAAGACGGTCCAGACCCTATACAATTTTTGACTAGAAGGAATGATTTTTTCGCGATACGCGGGGGAGATATTTAATTTGTTACGACGAATTGACTAAGGTCGTCTCGGACAAACTGAAAAAGGAAATGGCGATATACGGATGATCGGCTTGAAGTTACACATATTCCGAGTTACAGGATTAAAAAAACCCATGTGACTATTTGAAAAAGTGTAGATGTCAACGAGACGCCCGTGTTCGGATGTAAGAAAAGGACAAGAAATGGCGCACGAGACGGGATTCTTACACATAGGGTGAGCGTCAGACAAGATGAATAAGGTGATAGATATCTTGTGCGTCGTCATTGCTCAGAGAGCTTGAATTTTGGCTCGGAAGAATGCCAAACATTAGTGTATGTCAATATGTCATTGGGGCTCGAAATGACATGCCTTGTGACACCGAAAAATGTTGGGCAGGCGATAAGAATGGCCTGTAGCACAGATATGGCCAAGTCAAATCTCCTCGTTACATCATTAGAAGTTAGAACTATGTCGAAGCATTCAATTCAACTGAATAGCATTCTTACAAGAAGCGTAACCTGTGGTTGATCGAGTACCAGGGTAGCTTTCGATGCGCCTGCCGCCCGCGTCATTCCCTCATGATTGTCAATCTACGTCTCTTTCGTTCCGGCTGTTAGAGTTAACAAGCTATTCACTTCTAAAGTTTGTGCTGTCAGGGACGCTACCTCGAGTTCTGCTTCTGGTTACTACCGAAGAGTAGTATCTCCGGTGTAAGAAGTCAACAACGACGCATGCCAGCTCATCACATTACGTTAGGAAAGCAACCTGATAGCGGCACAATGAATTAGTAGAGTTTCATCGCGACGCTCGAAGAAAGCCTGTCGCGGAACCGTGGTATGGCGGATTATCCGAGACCCTCCATTGATGCGGTCTGAGTCTGGACTAGTTTTGTTACATTCCATCTATTGAGGCATCGGCGGATTTCGAAACTTGCAGGTTAAATTTGTATAATGGAATCAGACATCGAAAATTGGCGGCACTGCCGGTTGGTCGTGACTGTCACCGGGGGAACTTGATTACTAAAAACAGACATTTCCCACGTGTCTCAAATTTCGTCACAGGGCTTGATAACCTTTCCGACCCTCCTCTCTATCCAGCTGCATATTATTGGCAAGCCTCAGCTGTGCAAATTCATTCTGACACTAACATAGATCCTTTTAGAAAACAAAAATCGATAGGGATGGTTGAAATACACGATCAGTTCGATACGATATTGATTCTAGACTTTGGTTCTCAAGTGTGTTAAAGAACATAACGGATTCACTCTGATCAGCGACACTCATTTCTATTTTCCTATGGGTATCTGCAGTATAGCCATCTCATTACGAGAAGATGTCGGGAACATAGCGTCTACGCAGAGCTGATGCCATGCACGGTGAAGATCGCGGACATCAAATTCAAACCGAAAGGTAAACGATTAAACGAGTTACACCGCGTTTTCCAATAGGATTGATTATGCGGCTCTTACGCTAGGCGTCATACTTTCTGGATCTCCATATTCTGTGTACGATAAGGACGCTCCCCATGTCGATCCCGCGGTGTTCGATTTGGGGGTCCCCATTCTAGGGATTTGCTATGGTCTACAGGTACTTTTTCGCTTGGAGCATTTTCCAAAACCAGGATGATGATGTGGCAACTAGGAAATAGCATGGAACCTCGGTGGTGAAGTTTCCAAATGCGATCGTCGCGAGTATGGCGATGCGATGCTCCAGTTAACCAGAATCGGAAGCGAAAATCCTTCCGCCGATGCTCTATTTGAGTCGTTAGGGGATGAAATGCAGGTTTGTTGATTACACCCCTATTGAAGCATGTTTCTTTACGTTCCGGCAGGTATGGATGTCTCACGGAGATCACTTGTCGAGACCCCCGACCGACTTCCACGTTATTGGCCGGACGGATTCTGCCCCCTATGCGGCTATAGCCCATAATAGCAAACCATTCTACGGCATCCAGTTTCACCCGGAAGTAACCCATTCACCTAAAGGTAGAGAAGTTATTGGACGTTTCGTACTCAACATTTGTGGATGTCTGAGCGACTGGACCATGGTATATTTCTTTTCCATACTGTCGCGTCGCGTCATGGATGAACGGGCCATGTAGGAACACTTCATCGACAAAGAGATCGCTAGGATCAGAGATATTTGTGGCCCCAAAGGCCGCGTTATCGGCGCCGTTAGCGGCGGGGTGGATAGTACCGTCGCAGCAAAATTAATGCACGAGGCTATCGGTGATCGGTAAGTGCAAGTACCGGTACATCCCCGCCCATACTGACAGTCGATTCTTGAGCTTCCATGCCATCATGGTTGATAACGGCGTTTTGCGATTGAACGAGGCTCAGCAGGTTCACCGCATGCTGAGCGAAGACCTTGGCGTGAACCTTACCGTTGTGGATGCATCTGATCTGTTCCTGTCAAGGCTTGAGGGCGTGGAAGATCCGGAAAAAAAGCGAAAAATCATAGGGAATACGTTTATAAACGTGTTTGAAGCAGAAGCTGTCAAGATCGAGGCTGCTGCCGAGGAAGAAGAGAAGGAAAAGCCAACTATTGAGTCTAAAGGGCGGGTTGAGTGGTTGTTGCAAGGAACTTTGTACCCGGACGTCATTGAGAGTATCAGTTTCAAAGGCCCTAGCGCAACAATCAAGACGCACCATAATGTTGGTGGTCTTTTGAAAGACATGAAGCTGAAATTGATCGAGCCGCTAAGGGAATTATTCAAAGGTGATCGAATTCAATGAATTTCAAGGATCTAATCTAACTGCTGTCTAGATGAAGTCCGCGCACTTGGTCGTCTTCTGTCGATTCCTGAACACCTTGTTCAAAGACACCCATTCCCCGGACCCGGCCTTGCCATTCGAATTTTAGGACCTGTGACCCGTGATCAAGTGAAGCTACTGCAATTAGCCGATAATATCTATATAGAAGAGATAAGGAAAGCGGCCTTATACAATCAAATTGCGCAGGCTTTTGCCGTGTTATTGCCAGTTAGGGCAGTGGGAGTGATGGGCGATCAAAGGACGTACGAGCAGGTCAGTTTGGAATGGTTCTGGACTATGAGAATGGACAAGAATCTAAACTTTGATTGGTCTAGGTCGTCGCTCTCCGTGCAGTGCAAACGGAAGATTTTATGACGGCAGATTGGTAAGAGATCGATTTCTAGTTCGGTTCCTGCATTGACTCAAGAGATGGGGTATCAAGGTATGTCTTTCCACCGGCGGTCTTAAAACGCATATCCTCCCGTATAACCAACGAG
>Ga0137376_10000689_pt1 | contig 16738 bp, 14 predicted proteins | sample SagtaG_23_FD_104814 | JGI IMG/M metagenome (GOLD analysis project Ga0137376, IMG submission 104814) | Vadose zone soil microbial communities from Sagehorn Ranch, Mendocino, California, USA - Sage2_L_20_16 metaG | ecosystem: Environmental > Terrestrial > Soil > Vadose zone | place: USA...
AAGGGTCATATATTGCCGACGAAAAGACGCTGAACGGCCTCGAGAGCAAGGATCAAATTATATTTCGCTACGTTGATTCCAGCGGCGATCCGACACCGGCCGCAAATCCGAATGGCAGTCTTCGCAACATCGCAGGAATCTGTAACCGGCAACGCAATGTTGTCGGGATGATGCCGCATCCAGATCGTGCTTGGGATGCCCGTCTAGGCAGCGAGGATGGTTTGCTACTGCTTCGGTCAATGTTCAGATCCGTCTTAGCTGCCACCGCATGACTGGCGCGATTTCACCCGAATTGATTCATTCTCACGGTCTTACCGAGGAGGAGTATTTGCAGATCAAGTCCATTTTAGGACGGGAACCGAATATTACCGAACTCGGCGTCTTTTCTGTGATGTGGAGTGAGCATTGTTCGTACAAAAACACCAAACTCGAGCTAAGGAAGTTTCCTACGACCGGGCCGAGCATTCTGGTGCGGGCTGGCGAAGAAAATGCCGGGGTTATTGATATTGGCGACGGCTGGGCGATTGCGTTCAAAATGGAGAGTCACAACCATCCGAGCGCGGTCGAGCCATTCCAGGGAGCGGCAACCGGTGTGGGTGGAATTATCCGCGACATTTTTACCATGGGCGCACGCCCAGTTTTTCTTCTAAACACTGCTCGTTTTGGGCCGATCGAGGGGGTATCTGCAATCGCCCGTCAGAACCGGCGCTTGTTTCGGGGTGTCGTGGCTGGTATCGCTCATTACGGCAACTGCATTGGCGTACCGACGATCGGTGGCGAAGTCGCATTTGACGAATCCTACAACGGAAATCCGCTGGTTAATGTATTTTGTGTGGGAGTTCTACGACACGATCAGATGGCTCGCGGAGCAGCCGCTGGAGTGGGTAATCCCGTTTTTTAGTTTGGATCCGAAACCGGTCGGGACGGTTTGGCTGGTGCTTCGTTCGCCTCGCGCGATCTTACTGACGAGTCGAGGAAAGATCGGCCCGCCGTGCAGGTAGGAGATCCGTTCAAAGGTAAGTTACTACTGGAGGCATGCCTGGAGTTATTAGCCAGCGGCGCCGTCGCGGGGATCCAGGATATGGGTGCGGCCGGTTTGACCTGTTCAACTTGCGAAACGGCCAGCCGCGGTAGCACGGGAGTCGAAATTGATTTGGCTCGCATCCCCAAGCGCGAACCCGGAATGACTCCCTATGAAGTCCTTTTGAGCGAATCGCAAGAACGCATGTTGATCATCGTGCGGCGCGGCCAAGAAAATCGAGTAAAAGAAATCTTCGAAAAATGGGATTTGCCCTATGCCGAGGCCGGCACGGTGACAGCTGACGGTATGATGAGGGTATTGGATCACGGGAAAGTCGAAGTAGAAATTCCGGCAAAGGAATTAGCTGAAGAAGCGCCCATTTACCAACGTGAGGCAGTTCCACCTCCGCCTCCGGTTTTGTTGCGCTTGGACGAGATTGCCGAGGCTGATCCCCGCGAAAGTTTACTCCGCCTGTTAAGCCATCCAACCGTTTCATCCAAAAACTGGATATACCGTCAGTACGACCACACGGTAAGGGCTGGTACAGTGGTGCCACCCGGATCTGATGCCGCTGTTTTCTTCGTCCGTGAGGCAGGAAAATTCCTGGCCGCAACTTGCGATTGCAACAGCGCCTATTGCAAACTGGATCCGCGTGAAGGGGCCAAGATCGCGGTTGCCGAGGCCGCACGTAATTTGATCTGTTCGGGAGCAATCCCCCTCGCCATCACTGACAATTTGAATTTCGGAAATCCTTATCGACCGGAAAATTTTTGGCAACTGCGGGAATCGGTAGAGGGATTAGCAGAGGCGTGCCGCCGTTTCAACACGCCGGTGGTGGGTGGGAACGTGAGTCTTTACAATGAAAGTCCGGCCGGGACGGTCGATCCTACTCCGACGGTTGGCATGGTCGGCTTGATCGAGAAGGAGCGATGGATTACCCGGCAAGGATTTCAACAGGAGAATGACCTAATCTGGTTGGTAGGCAGACCCGGCGACGAAATGGGAGGGTCGCTGTATCTGCGATCGATCCACGGATTGAAGATCGGGAGCCCACCTCGTTTGGACTACGATCAAGCATTGGCAGTACATCATTTTTTGGCTGAGGCAATTCGATTCGGTTGGGTCCAAAGTGCGCATGACTGCTCCGACGGCGGTTTGGCGGTTGCGCTGGCCGAATCATGCGTTTCTGGGGAAGTGAAGAGAGGTGCAGAGATCTCTGCGGATGCCCGCGGTAGGCGAACCGACGAGCTGCTTTTCAACGAGTCGCAATCGCGGATTCTAATTTCCAGCCGACCAGGGTCAGCGGCTGAGCTGCAGCTCTTGGCCGACCAGCACAAAGTCGATCTGATTGAGCTTGGGCAAGTAGGTGGCCAGATACTGCAAATTACGGTTGGGCAGCGAGTTATCCGGTGGGACGTGGATGAGCTGTTCGATTCATGGTACTTTTCAATTGAGCGCGCTGTCGCTTGATCCAAACTTGTGAAGATTTCTCATAAACCTACGCACGAATGTGGCGTCTTCGCCGTGTACGGTCACCCGGACGCGGCTCTTCTTACTTATTACGGCTTGTTTGCGCTGCAACATCGCGGTCAAGAAAGCGCTGGGATTGTTGCTGCCACCGGCTCAAATCAACCTTTTCTGATCCATCGAGGGATGGGACTAGTGTCCCAGGTTTTTGGAGAGAAGGAATTGGTAAATCTGAAAGGAAACCGCGCCATCGGTCACGTTCGATACTCCACGACCGGATCCAGCAATCTGAAAAATGCGCAACCGCTCGTAGTCGACTGCGCCCGAGGCCAAATGGCGATCGCTCACAACGGCAACCTGGTAAACGCTGCTATTCTCCGAGAAGAGCTGGAATCTCGTGGATCAATTTTCCAGACCACCGTCGATAGCGAAATCATTTTGCACTTGCTAGCCAGCCCTACTGACCAAAAAAATGTCCTGACGGCCTTGCGCCAGGTCCACGGCGCATTCTCGTTTGTACTCCTTGGCGAAGAGGAAATTATCGGTGTTCGGGATCCCTTCGGCTTTCGACCTCTGGTTCTTGGCAAGTTAGAAGACGCATTTGTGCTCGCTTCTGAGACTTGCGCTTTCGACTTGATTCATGCGGAGTTCATTCGCGAGATCGAACCTGGTGAAGTGATCATCATTAACGATGATGGCATTCACTCAGAGTGGCCGTTCAAGGAGGAGCGGAAAGCGTTTTGCATGTTCGAGTTTGTCTACTTTGCCCGACCCGACAGCCTGATTAGTGATCGCAACGTCAGCAAAGTACGAGTGGAGATGGGTCGCGAACTGGCCCGACTTCACCCGGTTGAGGCGGATATAGTCGTTCCTGTCCCGGATTCAGGCAACTACGCCGCTCTCGGGTTTAGTCACCAGTTGGGAATTCCTTACGAGCACGCTTTCGTTCGCAATCATTATATCGGACGCACTTTTCTGCAGCCAACGCAGCTGATTCGAGATTTCAACGTCCGGGTAAAGCTCAATTTGATCAAAGAATTGGTGCAGGGAAAACGGGTAGTCGTGGTGGACGATTCGGTTGTCCGCGGGACAACCGCTCGCGCTCGAGTAGTGAATCTCCGAGAAGCCGGAGCCAAAGAAGTCCATCTTCGCATCAGCTGTCCACCGCATAAATTTCCCTGTTATTATGGGATCGATTTTCCGGACCCGAAGAATCTTCTGGCTAACCAGCTAACGTTATCCGAGATCCGAGACTATTTAGAGGTCGATTCGATTGGATATCTCGATGTCGATGGAATGGTTCGGGCGACCGGATTGCCGGCCAACCAGTTTTGTCTGGCTTGTTTCAATAGCGATTACCCGGTGCCATTCGATCCCAATCTTGATAAGTTTATTATGGAACGCCGCCAAAATCGATCCCGCCTCTTTGCGGAATCTGCCAGCCAACCGCAGCTCTTTGCGCGTTCGAAATGACTCGCCTGAAAAAGAAGGCGTATGCGGCGGCTGGGGTAGACATCGCACTGGGAAATCTGGTGAAGCGAGGTCTGCAGGAAAAGGTCAAGACCACCTTCGGACCTGAAGTCCTGGGTCGGATCGGTGCGTTCGGCGGCTTCTTTCGTCTGGATTTGCAAGGGATAAAGGACCCGGTCCTGGTGTCGAGTATTGATGGGGTAGGCACCAAGCTGAAAATCGCAATTTCGCTGGGAAAGCACGACTCTATTGCTCAAGACCTAGTTAATCATTGCATTAACGATATTGCGGTGACCGGAGCGAAACCGTTGTTCTTTTTGGATTACATTGGTGCTGAGCGGCTCGAACCGCCTGTTTTTAATAAATTGATCTCGGGTTTTACGAAAGCATGCCAAGCTGGCCGGTGTGCCCTCATCGGAGGCGAAACCGCGCAAATGCCCGATATGTATCATCGGGGCGAATATGATTTGGCCGGTTGCATCGTTGGCATCGTCGATCGCGAGAAAATCATCGATGGTAGTCGTATTGTTCCGTCCGATGTTTTGATCGGTCTGCCGTCAAATGGATTGCACACCAATGGCTACTCCTTGGCTCGCAAGGTCTTGTTGTCGGAGATGCGACTAGATCTGGGACAAAAAGTCGAAGGCCTGTCGAAAACTTTGGGTGAGGAATTGCTTCGCATTCACCGAAACTATCAACCCGTGCTAGCCGAGATTCCTGCCGGGCGGATCAAAGGATCGGCCCACATTACCGGAGGCGGATTAATTGATAACTTACCCCGCATCCTGCCTGCTACTTGCGACGCATTAATTGACACTTCGAGCTGGAAAGTTCCTCCCATTTTTCGCCTGATTCAAAGGGGTGGAGGAATCGCGTTCGAGGAAATGCTGGAGGTGTTCAATATGGGTATCGGATTGGTGTTAGTGGTTGCGAAGCGCAATGCCGCAGAGGTAATCGAACGCACAGCTGGGAAGATCATTGGCCAGATCACGCCTGGCTCGAGGAAGGTGTTAGTTACCTGATAATTTATTGAGCTATGGCGGTGCAATCTTTTTTCCGGCGTCGATTTTGGGGTTTCGGTATCGGTGCCGGCCTCCTTGGGCTCCTAATCCTTACTGTTCGTTACGCTCTCCGGCCGCCTCGCAAGAGCCAATTGCCGGACAACATCTTTCCGGCAATTTTTGCTACCCGAATCCTCTATACGGCCAAGGGGGAACTGGTCTACCACGAGTCGGGACAGGGTAATCCTCTCGTCTTTTTGCATGGCGTCTACCCTGGAGCCTCGTCGTATGAGTGGTCGCGCATTTATCCCCATTTTGCGGATCGTTTCCAAGTCCTTGCTCCAGATCTTGTCGGCTTTGGTGAATCAGCTCGCCCGAACCGCCCGCTCACCGCTGCCGATCATGCGACCGTGCTGGCGGAATTCTTGAAAGCAAAAACCGGCGAAGGACGTGTCACAATCGTTGCTAGCGGGCTCGGCGCCGCTTTTGCTGTGTTGTTGTCGGTGCAACACCCGGAATTGGTGCAACGCCTCGTTTTATTGATGCCGGTTGGATTGACCGAGCGCGGCGCAAAAAGATACGTCGGCCGAGGCCGTTGGGTTTCCGCTATCCCATTTCTCAATCAAATTTACTATCGCAGATTTCTGGCGACGCGCGCACAAATTCGCGCCTGGCTGGCCACGTTTGCCTTTTTCGATTCCGACCGAATCGATGACGAAGTCGTGGACGTGCTTTATAGTTTTGCCCACCAGTTCGGTGCGGAAAGGGCGGTTTTCCAGTCGGCGAATAATAAGTTGCAGGTCGATCTCTCAGATCGGCTAACCGAATTAATCCAACCGGTTACGCTCATTTGGGGGCAGAACGCCGTTTTTCCGCCGATCCGGTCTGCCTACGAATTACAGCGGCTTCCTCTGCAGTGCAGTTTGGTTTTGGTCGAAGAATGTGGGAGCTTGGCTGCTCTTGAGGTACCCCAAGAATTGAAACGGATCTTGGATCGCGAATTAGAATATCGGATTCGGCTCCATGATGTGGGGTAGGGCGGGTAAATGGTGACTGATGAATTTGTGATTGGTGATCGGTGAAGCGGAGGACGGGAGCTCGGCGTGGCTAAATTTCGAATTGCGGATTAGTATTTTCCGCAATCCGCAATTGTTTTTCGCTCCCGGCGATGCCGGCGCTCCCGACATTATTCCGGGAGAGTGGCCGCTAGCTAGTTCCCGCCTTTCCAGATATTCTAAGGACGATGCCGGAGAGTTTCCTCATCGTAGACGGGCACAGTATCATCTTTGCGTGGCCCGAACTGCTGGCCTTACAGCGGCGCAACGGAACCTCGGCTCGCGAGAACCTGATCAAGACTCTTACGGAGTATCAGGATCTGAGCGGCGTAAATGTGGTGGTCGTTTTCGATGGCAAAGGTGAACGAATCAATGAGGTAACCGAACCGGGTGGGATCCAGATCTTTTATTCGAATGCCGGTCGGACGGCAGACGAAATTGTGGAACGCCTAGTAGCAAAATATGGACATAAACACGCAATTACAGTCGCTACAGCCGACCTCCTCGAACAGCAGACAGTAATCTCATTTGGAGCTCAATGTGTTGGGTCGGAAGGTTTGAGACGTCGTATCGAAGATGCTCGAGCCGATTTTGCCACCGAAATGAAACGGCGGCGAAAAGCGGCGAAATGATCGCCAATCACCTATAACCATTCACTCTGCTTGGCGCTCAGCGCTCGCCAGTGAGCTGAGCACTGACTTCCATTATTTCCGCCGCCGGAACTCCCCGGAGCTCGTACACGCGTAAAATCGTTTCTTCGATCAAGTTGTTTGGGCACGAAGCACCCGCAGTGATACCGATCACCAGTGGGCCGGCCGGCAGCCAATGCTCAGTCGTTATTTCCCCTTTCTTATGCAGATTGAAATGCGTGATCTTGCTTGCGCTTTCGAGCTTATCCGCTCCTCGAATGAAGAAGGTAGGCAGCTTCGCTTCTCCCATTTCGGCCAGATGAGAAGTGTTTGAGCTGTTGTAGCCGCCAACGACCAGAAGCAAATCCATCTTGACGTCGAGCAATTCTTGAAGCGCTTCCTGCCGCTCCTGCGTGGCGCCACAAATAGTATCAAAAAACCGAAAGTTCTTCAGACCCTCGATTGGGCCGTCGCGGTCCATGATCGCCGTGCGAATTCGACGCTGCACCTCTTCGGTCTCGCCGCGTAGCATGGTCGTTTGATTTGCCACACCGACGGCCTTCAAATGCAAATCCGGATCAAAGCCAGGTGAGTGTGCATCTTTGAAGCGCTCCAGCAATTCATGTTTGCTTCCGCCGTGCCGAATGTAGTCACAAAGGTAGTCGGTATCGGCGAGCGTTAATATCACTAGATAGTGACCGTAGCCCGAGCCGAGCGCACGCGATGCGGTCGCCTTAGTCTCTTCGTGTTCTGCCTTGCCGTGAATGATTGAAGTTACGCTCTCCATGGCGTTTTGGCGTACTCGCTTCCAGACGCTCATTACGTCCCCACAAGTTGTGTCAACAATTTGGCAGCCGCGTTCGTTTATCTTCGCCAGTGTTTCCAGATCGGTACCGAAAGCCGGGACGATTACGACATCTTCCGAAATCAGATCCTCGATATTGGCTTCCCGATTTTTGCCGATGAGATTTTTGATTCCCATCGTGGCGATCTGCTCGTTAACGAGTGGGTTGTGAATGATCTCACCTAAAATAAATAGCCGGCGATCGGAGAATACTTTCCGGGCTGCGTAGGCAAGATCGATCGCCCGTTCCACTCCGTAACAGAATCCAAATTGTTTGGCCAGGAGCAGGGTGGTATCGCGCACCTGAAGTGTTCCGCCGCCGGCTCGAATTCGCTCAGTGACGGTACTCCGATAATGAGACTCCACCTGCTCTTGCACCTTCGCCATGACATCAGGCGTACGCAGGTTGATCTTCCTGGGCTTAGCTGGAGCCGTGCTCTGAGATCCGGACATGAATTACCCTAAACGACTTCTCGGGCCACTGCAGCCGATAAATATCCCTGCATTATTGGGTGACCAGAAGCGGCTCTTTCGGAGGCGGGAAAGACCCGCTTGAAGGACCGGAAATAAGGGTCGATCCAGCGGGGTCCTTCCATGCGTAATCGTTTGGTCGCTCTACTTTGGCTCCGACCGTCTGATCTTCGGGCAATGAACCCGCGATCGTGATCGGCGTGCCGTCATGAACCAGCGCGAAGAATTTCGGAGCGACGTTCGGGTGCAATCGAATACAGCCATGACTGTGTGCAACGGGCCATACGGCGCCGGCATGAAATCCGTACTCGGGCTTAAATTCGACCCAATAAGGCATTGGATATCCGACGTAGTGAAAGCCTGATCCCGGCGCTCTTCCCGCCTCACCGGCAATGACCTCACTACCTTTTACCCAGAAACCATATGAGGCCGACCGTTTGTCTTTGATCTTTTGGGTCACCCGGTATCCTCCAGTTGGTGTGCCCTTTCCGGGCACGCCAATCGTGCAAGGCGTGACCAGCAAAGGTCTGTCTCCTTCCATCACATAAATCATCCGATTTTGCAGCGATACTTTCACCTTAACCGCGGATGCATTCTTTGGCTTGTAAGCCAGCGCGTTGTAATTTCCGGGAAAAGTACCGGTAATCGGGTTCGTTATAGTCGTACAACCGGTTAAAAGGCCGAAGCCGGCCACAGTTGCGACGAAGAGAGTCAGGAGGCGGGATCTTGTCATACAAACAAACTCAAAATTTCGAGCTGTATTGTACTCGAATGGCATTTTTTGCAAGCGGGAACGGAGAAAGCCCGGCAGCGATCCAGCATTGCTGGCGGGCGGTGAGCAGAGCATTTGTTGCAATAACGCCAGATCGGATTTCCAACTTTGGCCCAATATTTCGTTATTGTGAGTTTCATTCTCACGGCTCCTTACGCTTAAAGTGATTTAGGCATCGCGCTCGTAATTACCGAAGCATGAATACACCCTCGCCAACGGCTGTTCCGGATGGACTATCCGGATTGATCGAACGCATCACTTTTCACAATCCTGAAACAGGATTTGCCGTGATGCGGGTCGCGGTAAAGGGGCGGAGGGAGCCGATGACAGTGGTGGGAGTGGTGGCAAGCGTCAATACCGGTGAGTGGATTACCGCTCAGGGTACCTGGGTCCGGGACAGAGAACATGGGCTCCAACTTAGGGCCGATTCCATTACATGCAGTGCTCCCAATTCCCGTGAGGGCATCGAAAAGTATCTTGGCAGCGGCTTGATCAAAGGCGTCGGTCCGGTCTACGCCAAGAAGCTGGTGGACAGATTCGGTGAAGAAATCTTCACCATCATTGACGAGTGCTCCGCGCGGCTCGAGGAAATCGACGGGATTGGTCCAACCCGGCGCCGAAAGATCAAGGCAGCATGGACGCAGCAGAAGTTGGTGCGCGAAATCATGATCTTTCTGCATTCTCACGGCGTGAGCACAAATCGTGCGCTCCGCATCTACAAGACCTACGGCGAGAAGGCGATCGAGACGGTGCGGGCTGATCCTTACACGCTGGCGAAGGACATTCATGGCGTCGGGTTCAAGTCGGCAGACCTGATCGCACAAAAACTTGGCCTACCGCGGGATTCTATTATTCGAACACAGGCCGGGATTATGCATTCGCTGTTGGAAGCTACCAGCCAGGGCCACTGCGCGCTGCCGCAAGGCGCACTGATTGAGCAGGCGACGCAGTTGCTCGGCGTCGATATAGCCATCGTCGAACAGGCGCTGGAGCGCTTAATTTTGAATGCCGAAGTCGTGCCCGAGCAAATCGCCGAACAGCATCTCCTCTACCTGCCCTATCTCCGACGCGCCGAACAGGGTATTGCCAAGCTTTTGCGGAAACTCAGTTCAGCGCCTTCCCGGTTGCCGCCGATCGATATCGAGAAAGCGGTGACCTGGTGCGAACAACGGACCGGCAAGGAACTGGCGCCAACTCAGCGAGAAGCCGTGCGAAAGGCTCTCGAGAACCGGGTACTGGTGATCACCGGCGGACCAGGAGTAGGAAAAACAACCCTGGTTCAATCGATCCTGTTAATTCTTCGAGCAAAGAAACTTGATTGTCTGTTGTGCGCACCGACCGGACGGGCTGCGAAACGGCTGAGCGAGGTAACGGGTCTAGAGGCAAAGACCATTCACCGGTTGCTGGAGTTCCAGCCTGCTGCCGGCGGTTTTAAGCGCAACGCTGAGAGTCCATTAGAGTGCGATGTCCTGGTGAGCGACGAAAGCTCCATGATTGATTTGCCGCTCTTTCACAAGCTGATCCAAGCGCTGCCGGAAAACGCTCACCTTTTGCTGGTCGGTGACATCGATCAGTTGCCCAGTATCGGTCCAGGCTCAGTTTTAGCTGACATCATCCGCAGCAATGTCGTGCCCGTCGTGCGGCTGACCGAGATTTTCCGGCAGTCAGCTTTCAGCAAAATCACGGCTAATGCTCATTGTATCAAAGCCGGGCAGATGCCGCAGCTGCAAGAAACAAAGGAATCAGATTTCTTTTTCATAGAGCGCGATGAGCCTGCCGGCATTCAGTCCACGATCCTGGAGTTGGTTAAAGAACGGATCCCGAAAAAGCTGCGGCTCGATCCGATACTCGATATCCAGGTACTTTCCCCAATGAATAGAGGCAGTCTTGGCGCGAGAGAAATGAATATACAGCTCCAGCAACTGCTCAATCCTCATCGAGTCAACGAACCGACGATTGAGCGCTTCGGCTGGCAGTTCCGACTCAGAGATAAAGTGATTCAAACGGAAAACGATTACGATAAAGAAGTGTTCAACGGTGATATTGGCCAAATTGTAAAAATTGAACCCGAGGAGCAAGAACTGACCATTCGGTTTGACGACCGCAATGTGCCTTACGATTTCGGGGAACTCGACGAGGTCTCTCTGGCTTATGCAATCACGATTCATAAGAGCCAGGGATCGGAATTTCCCGCAGTGGTGATACCCTTGGCCATGCAACACTACATGCTCCTGCAACGTAACCTGGTATATACCGCCATTACCCGAGGCAGGAAGATGGTGGTTCTTGTTGGACAGAAGCGAGCCTTTGCAAGTGCAGTGCGCAACGACAACATCGGTCAGAGATTTTCAGCGTTGTACAATCGCCTTCTCAGCGGCCAGCTGAATTAACCACGAACGGACACTAATAGACGCGAATTTGCCGGGAACTCTTTCGTGCCAATTTGCGTCGCTTCGTAGTTCCAATCGGCTGGCACCCGGCTGCATGGACTGTAATTTACCGAGAATCATTGGCGTCAATTCGCGTTTATCTTGTCGAACTCCGCGTCAAAGAGTTCAGATCGGTTGGCATAAAAGGGATGCGGTTTTTCTGGGTTGGCCGGTCGATACCGCCAGTGTTTGTATCCCCATAGCCACTGTTCCGGATGCTCCCGGATCAGTGGCTCGAATTTGTCCCAGCAAGCTTGCGCAATTTCCTGGTAGGGTGTCCCTGCTGGAAACTGCATCGGCTCAAATGCCCGGATCAGGTACCCGCCCCCTGGGCGGGGCAATGCAACAAACGGCATGATCGGGGCTCCGGTTCTATCGTGTAGGACCGCATGCATCATCGTTGCCCGCATCGGTAGCCCAAAAGTGCGAAAGATCACCGCCGGATCTGACATCTTTAGCGTCAGATCGATGAGGATGCCCACTGGAACACCCCGCTTGAGCGCTTTGAAAAATCGAACCATAGAGTTCTCTTGGGTAACACTGGTTTGGCCGGAGGTTTCCCGTAGCCGTTGAAAGAGCACCGTCAAACGATCATTCTTGAAGCGTTGCATCAAGATCAAGCCTTTATACCCGCGGAGGGCATAGTACGCGCTGGCCCATTCGAAGTTCCCGAAATGGATTGTCACCCCTACCACTGGTCGAGAAGCCTTGGTCGACACTATGGACTCAAGCAGCTTTTCATCTTCGATCGTAATGTACTTAGCCACGTTGCTGGCACTCAGTCGGGGGGTCCAGAACAGTTCGAGAAAGCTTCGTCCGAAGATCTGTAGTGATTGCCTAGCGATCCGTTCACGCTGCTTCGGAGTGTACGTATCGCCGAACGCCGCCTTCAGATTGGCTAATGCGACTCTTCGGTTTCTACGGTCGAGGTGATAAACCAGCCAACCGGCACCGTCAGCAAATCTACGCAGAAGTCCGATTGGCAGTAACGGAACTATGCGAATTACCGTGCAGACCCCAATGTACTCGAACCAATATCGAAGTTTTTTCACAAACAGCAGAAAGAATTCATAAAACGAAAGAACACCATGAACCGTGATCAACTTCTCAAAATTGTCGAGCCTCTCCTCCGCTGTCCTACCGCTCCGACATTCGAAGGAGCGGTCGCAGAAGAGATCTGCCGGCAACTGCGAGGACGCGCTGGAATCCATATCGAAAAGGATCACTTCGGCAATTTGATTGTAGCTCGATCGGGTTTGGGGCGCGCGCAGTATGCGTTCGTCGCCCACATGGATCATCCCGGATGGCGGCTTGAGCCGGACAAGGAGTTTCTCGGCGGTGTGAACCCAGATCTCCTCGGCCAAGGGAAGATCCGCTCATTTGGCGAGTTCGGCATGTGGGATCTGCCCGAACTGGTGGTGGAGGGGGATCGCCTCTATTCGCGCGCATGCGATGATTTGATCGGATGTAGTGCGATTTTAGGTATTCTCGATTCTCTGGAAGAGAGTCGCTCATTTGCGTCTGCTTTTGGGATTTTCACTCGGGCAGAAGAGGTTGGCTTTATCGGGGCGATCGAGTTAGCCAAAGGGGGATGGCTCGATCCGGATTTGACGGTGGTCTCACTTGAAACGAGCGCAGAAAGACCACCTGCCCGAATGGGAGCCGGACCGATCATTCGCGTGGGCGATCGTACTTCCATATTTGATTCTGATGTCACCGCATTCCTGGTCGAGACCGCCAAATCTAGGGACTTATCGTATCAGCGTTGCTTAATGGACGGCGGGACTTGTGAGGCGACCGCGTTTCAACTTTACGGATATCGGTCGGCGGCGCTTAGCATTGCGCTGGGTAATTATCACAACTGTACGCCAGATTCCCGAATCGATGCGGAATATATCGATATTAAAGATTTGGAGGGGCTGATTGATCTGTCGGTAGCTATCGTCACGGAGAAAAAGAGTGTTGCTGACACGCGCGATGCGCTTCGCCAGCGTTTGGAAACAAGGTTGAAAAATTTCTCGTTGAAGTAAGGACTCTGAATAGCAGGGATGGTTCCTGCCGGGACGAATGCACTCTTAGGATGCCAGCGCCCGTTCAAAAAACCCTTACGGCAAGCCCGGGTACTCCGGCGCGATCAACTCCTCGCTTTCCATAGTTGCGATTGGGTATGCACAATAATCGGCTGCGTAAAAGGCGCTGGGACGATGATTCCCGGATAGGCCGACCCCGCCAAATGGAGCAGCGCTGCTCGCCCCAGTTGTGGGACGATTCCAGTTAATAATTCCCGCGCGAACTCTACGCCGAAATAATTCAAAGTCCTTTTTGCGACCGCCGATCAGACCGGCTGCGAGCCCATATCGGGTTGAGTTTGCTTTGAGAATCGCCGCGTCAAAATCGGTCGTGCGAGTCAATAGTAGAAGTGGTCCGAAGATCTCTTCGTCTGAAGGATTCAAGACGGAAGTCACATCCAGAAGGCCAGGTTGCAGAAAGGGAATACCTTTTCTCGCCGGCCGGCATTTGATCAGGATTTCGCCTCCACGCTCAATAAGCGCTTCTTGCGCCTCGAGAACCTTCTGCGCAGCTGCATTATTAATTAATGGACCGATAAATGGCTCTGGGACTTCATCGGGAGATCCAACTCGAATTTCCTCGATGATCCGAATGAGCTCGGCTACCACATTATCTTCTACCAAAATTAGCCGGCGGCTACAGGTACAGCGTTGTCCGGCGGTGATGAATGCCGAGGTTGCTATGGTACGAGCAGCCGCTATCGGGTCCGTTCCATTTAGCATAATCAGGGGATTGTTGCCCCCCATCTCGAGGGCCAGAATGACGTCGGGCCGCCCAGCGAAACGTTGTTGAATACCAATTCGGGTTGGAGGGCTTCCAGTGAAGAAAACTCCGGTGAGTTCTGGGCGGTTAAGGATTAACTCGGCGGCAGTTGGCCCGCCCTGAAGAAGGCTCAGACATCCTGAGGGCAGTCCGGCTTCTCGCCAGAACTCGACCATCAGAGCTCCAACCGCAGGGGTAAGTTCACTGGGTTTAAACACGACGCAGTTGCCAGCGATTAGCGCCGGCGCAATGTGTCCATTTGGAAGATGCGCCGGCAAATTGAAGGGTCCAAGCACGGCGACGATGCCGTGCGGTGCATGCGAAAGATCGGAACGGCCGTTTCCGGATTTCTCCGATTTCGTGCCGGTTCGCTGGCGGTACGCTTCGACGCTTAGATCAATTTTTCTCACTACCGTGTCAACTTCCTGATTTGCCTCCCAGCGCGGCTTTCCAGTCTCCATTGAAATAGCCTGTCCTAATTCTTCCCGCCGAGCTTGCGCGACTTCGGCAAATCGGTGTGCGACCTTGATCCTTTCCGCAAAAGCGTGATCGGCCCAGTGCGGAAAAGCCTCCGCACCAGCGCCGAAAGCTCGTTCGACCTCGAGAGAAGAGGCATGTCTCGTACAGAAGACCTCTTCTCCGGTCGATGGGTTTATTGAGAGAAGCGGTTTGCCCTGGCCTGGAATCCAATCGCCCCCGATAAAGTGGTCGTGCATTCTCTTAGAATCCAGGAGCTAGAAGCTAGGAGCTAGAAGAAAAATTGATTATTGCGGAAACGAATCCTAACGGCCGAGTGCGTTTTTTGAAGCCTTCGGCGATATTGGCAGGAATCGAGATGGCCGCCCGTCGCATTTGTGACGTTAGTGCGAACAGCTCGCTTTTTGGAAAAGCATTGGTAAGCCGGTAAATCTCGAGCACAAAAGCATGCGCCTTCTGCCAAACCAACAAATCTTCAAACGATTTTGCATTCATCGGAATTTATGGAAACATAAATATTATATGTTTTAACTTAAAATGATAGACCAATTTAAGGCCGCCGGCCTCCTTCTAGCTCCTAGCGTCTAGCTCCTGTCTTTTTCAATTGCATCGCGCTTGCGCTCAAGTAACGATCGAACCTATGGACACTCCCCCTAATCAACGGTTTTTTGTCGGCGTGGATGTCGGGACCGGCAGCGTCCGAGCCGGTGTTTTCGATGGAACGGGAAAAATGCATGGAGCAGCAGTCCGTCCGATTCAAATCTGGAAACCAGCTCCCGACTTCGTGGAGCAATCTTCTGAGGACATTTGGCATCAATGTGTCGAGTCGGTTCGCTCGGCTTTGGATCAAGCCGGCATTGCGGCAGCGCAGGTAGAAGGATTAGGGTTTGACGCAACTTGTTCCCTAGTTGTTCTCGGTTCAGCGGGAAAGCCGGTTTCCGTTAGTCCCTCGGGAACCGACGCGCAAAACGTGATTGTGTGGATGGATCATCGAGCGATCGACCAAGCGGAGCGGATCAATGCGACCAAAGATGAAGTATTGAGGTATGTCGGAGGGGTGATCTCGCCGGAAATGGAGTCGCCCAAGTTACTCTGGCTTAAAGAGCAGATGCCAGCCGCTTGGGGACGAGCCGGTCACTTTTTCGATTTGCCGGATTTTTTGACCTATCGCGCTACCGGTGACATCGGACGCTCGCTTTGCTCGTTGGTCTGCAAATGGACTTACCTCGGTCACAAAAAAACGAGCGATGACAAAGCGGGTTGGAGCGATGCGTATTGGCGGACCATTGGTCTGGCCGACTTGGTTGAGGAAGGTTATCAGCGGATCGGTACAAAAGTACGGCGGATGGGAGAACCGGTCGGAAACGGTCTCGCTGCTGAGGCTGCGGCGGAGCTAGGCCTTCGGCCGGGGATCGCAGTGGGCGCCTCGATCATTGATGCGCATGCCGGCGGCCTCGGGGTTCTCGGTGCTGCTCAGCCCGGAGAGATACTCGACGCAAGGCTTTTGGAGGAACGAGTTGCGATGATTGCCGGAACCTCCTCCTGTTTTATGGGGGTATCTCCGGAGCCACGATACATTCATGGTGTCTGGGGACCTTATTATTCTGCGATGATCCCGGGCCTCTGGTTGACCGAGGGTGGACAGTCGGCGACCGGGGCACTGATCGATCACTTGATCTATAATCACGCCGCCTACGCAGAAGCTAAAAAAGAGGCAGATAAGGTCGGTTCTTCGATATTTGACTTCCTGAATCGCCGCCTGAAGGAGATGCAGCTCAACCGGGCTAAAGCGAATATCGGTGAACTGACCGAAGACTTTCATCTTTATCCTGATTTCCATGGAAACCGATCGCCTCAAGCCAATCCGAATCTCCGTGGCATGATTTCGGGGCTCCAGCTATCTGCAACCGTCGATGACTTGGCGCTACTCTACCTTGCTGCGATCCAAGCGATCGCCTATCAGGTGCGCCACATCGTGGAAGAGATGAATCGGCAAGGGTACCGCATCTCCAAGATTTTTGCGTGTGGAGGAGGTCTCAAGAACGACGTCTTTCTTCGTGAACACGTGGATATCACTGGTTGTGATCTGGTTCTACCCAAAGAGCCGGAGGCGGTCTTACTTGGTTCAGCGATTCTCGGCGCAGTCGCGGCCAAAGCCTACCCGACCATTTTGGAGGCGATGATGGCGATGACCGCCGTGGCTAGCGCGATTAAACCGAACATCGAAACGGCAGGGTACCATCGAAGGAAATATCGCGTATATCATCGCA
>Ga0137376_10000694_pt1 | contig 16723 bp, 21 predicted proteins | sample SagtaG_23_FD_104814 | JGI IMG/M metagenome (GOLD analysis project Ga0137376, IMG submission 104814) | Vadose zone soil microbial communities from Sagehorn Ranch, Mendocino, California, USA - Sage2_L_20_16 metaG | ecosystem: Environmental > Terrestrial > Soil > Vadose zone | place: USA...
CGATGATCGCGCCGAGCAGGATGAGCGCATACAGGAACGGCACATATCCGACCGGCGAGCCGAAGATGAGGTACAGGCTGCCCCACACCACCGCGATCGGCAGGATCAACACCGAGGTCAGGACAAGCAGCACCTTGCCCTGCCGCGTTTGCTCGTCGTCCCGGGGATCCGCGCCGACCGCTGCCAACCGGGCCAGCACCGCGTTCGACACGATTTGGACGCGACGCATCATCCCCAAGCCTCAACCACTAGCGGTACGGTACATCGAGGCCCGCTCGACGCATCACACAGAGGCGACAGCGGGAATCGAACACCCACGACACAAACATCAGACTGCGGCTCGTGTTCGGGCGCTTGGTACATGCAGCTTAGGCGGGCGATCCGTCCGACGATTGAGTCGACCTCCGCCGGCTTTTCGGATGGTCGATTTCGCCTTGCGACTTGATCAAGGTTTGGGGCAGTGTGACGACAAGATGCAGCGGCCCACCCTATTCCTGACAATTGGGCTGCCCGGCACCGGCAAGACCACCGCCGCGCGGCTCATCGAAGCGGAGCACAACGCCCTTCGGCTGACCAAAGACGAATGGATGAAGGCGCTCTTCGGCTCGGAGAATCCAGCCTCAGCTTCAGACGTGATCGAGGGTCGCCTTGTCCGGCTGGCTATGCGTGCCCTGGAGCTCGGGACCAACGTTGTCCTCGATTTCGGTCTATGGAGTCGTGACGAACGATCAGCCCTCAGGCAAGCGGCTGCCGACGTTGGGGCCTCGGTCGTGATGTTCTACTTCGAACTCGGTCCCGACGAACAGCGGAACCGTCTCGATCAGCGCTTGGCCGAGGTTCCTCATGAGACTTGGCCAATCTCCGACGAAGAGCTCGCTGAGTTCGCGGCGAAGTTCGACGTCCCTAGCGCGGCTGAGCTCGACGGAACTGAGCCTGTTGGCCGACCGCCTGATGGCTTCGCGAACTGGGCCGAATGGACTCGACACCGATGGCCCCCATCAGTTCGTTGACTACCGCTCGGGTGTGGGAGCGTGGTGGATGTCCAGGGTCGTCGGGGGCGCTGCGGAGTTCTTAGCGCCTTGCGTCATGAGGCGACGGCGGGAATCGAACCCGCGATGAAGGTTTTGCAGACTTCTCGCCCATTTTCCACTCGAGCATTCGAGAACATGAGGAAATTCAAGAAAGTCGCGCTCCCGGCTGACTATCTCGGGTGCGCAGACCTCTGCGGGTCACCGCACGCGGTGACGTTGATGTTCTCCCTCTTGGCGAAGGCGAGAAGCCGAGCATGAACGGAGTGAGGGACGTCCTTCAGCTCACGCCGCGGCTTGGTCACGCGAGGGCCTCGAGATACGGGCGGATCCGCTTTTCGACGCGGCACCTGCGGGCCGTGCTGATTAGCCGGTCGATATTGCGCATACGCGGCGAGCGCAGGTAGTTGCGCAGTGCCTCGATGACGACGTCCTGACCGACCACGCTTCGGTGACGCAGCGAATCGCAGATCGTCTTCTCCCGGTTGAAGATCGAAAAGGAATCCCGTGACATGCGCACGACCTCAACTCCGAACGCCATCATTCGCGGACTGAAGCGGAAGAAGCGGATCGGCGGGTAATCGATCTTTGGCGCCCAGGCCGTCCGGGGAATAGCCAGGTAGACCTCGGAGGGGTTACTCGTCGTGAGCTCGTAGTAGGCCAGCGCGGAGAGGAGACACACCACGCCCGCGGGAACGGCATGCGCCGCGACGACGAAGCTCGCGTTTGTCGTTCCGGTGTCTTGCGGCAGCCGGTACAGACCTTTGCTGACGCGTTCGATCATGCCTTCTGCGACCAGACGGCTCAGCCAGCGGGGATGGACGCCGAGATCGAGGGCCTCACGTTGCCGCAGCCAACCACCGTGCGAGCGCAGCGCCCCAAGGAGTTGCTTGCGCCCGGGCGCGGCGGGAGTCGCGGCCTGTTTCGCCATGGTGGTATCTATCCTACACCTTCAATATGTCTATGTAGGACAAATACCACCTGTCGCCACTTGGTTGGACTCGACCCGACAACGGATGGTCGAACGTCTGAGCCCTTCGACGACTGAGTCAAACGCGATCTTTGCAGACTTCTCGCGCATTTTCCGCTCGAGCATTCGAGAACATTGGAAAATTCAAGAAAGTCGCGCTCCCAGCTGACCATCTCGGGTGCGCAGACCTCTGCGGGCCGCCGCACGCGACGACATTGATGAGAGGGTGGCCTGAACGACCTTGGATCGTGAAGGGTGCAGCGACAACGTCGCGCAACTCACTGGGATTCGTCGCTTTCCCTCACGGCCGCCTCGGGCAGTCGACTGAGGTTCCCGCCTAGACGATTATTACCATGCGACCGACTCAGCGATCTGCTGCAAGAGTTGCTCCGTCACGGCGGTCGGGCGATTCGTGTTATCCCCGAGGCCATATCGGAGGACCAACACGGTGCTCCCATGCTGGAACACGTATACACGACCGGGCATCGGTGATTGCACCGAAGCGATCGCCTCACGCGCACCGTTTGCGGACGACAACAAGACATCGCACGGATCGCTACACCACCGTCGCGCCCACTCCTCAGGGGACTTATTTCCACCATCCCACACCTCGGCGAACAGATCCCAAGGAAGAAACTGGGAGCCCACGAATCGCGACTCATCGGCCACAGATCGAGCCGTGAACACCTGACGCTCCAGCAGTCCCGCCTCACTCGCGAGCGTTCGCTCTGCCTCCGACCGCCGCCACCCGGACGGCAGAAGGAGGACATAGCCAAATCTGGCGTTCGCAGATGGCAGCGGTGACGTCTCGCTCGCCGGCCCGCGGTTCGCGCGCGATGCAAGCGTCGAGCGCGCGCTCAGCAACGTGTCTCCCACGACGACGCCGACGAGCAGCGCGGCGAAGATGCCGAGTGCCATGATGAACGGACGTGGCCGCCGGTGGATCTGCGTCGGGACCCACACGTCCTCAGAAGGGACCGGCAAGCGTTCAATGTCGCGCACCAGTCGATCGTCGAGCACGCTAACAGGTTGCATGGTGTGCCTCCGCTCTCATTTTGGCCTTCGCCTTGGCGAGCGTCGCGCTGACGGTCCCTAGTCGGATGCGGAAGAGCGCTGCGATCTCCCTTTGCTCAAGACCGAGGTAGTACTGAGCGATGACGATCGCACGTTGACGCTCGGATAACGACTTGAGCAGGCCATCAACTTCGATTCGAGCAAGCAACTGTTCGAGTTCGTCATCAGCCAAAGGCTGCTGCAGGAGTCGTGTGAGCGGCGGGCGTGTCTGATGCCCTACACGTCTGATCGCAACCCGATAGATCCAACCAACAAGATTGACCTCGTGCCGAGGCGGATGACGAAGGCCCTCCAGGAAGGCGTCGTGGAGGGCGTCGAGAGCCCTATCGCGGTCTCGAACGACGACGAGGAGTCCGCGATACAGACGTGGGAAATGCTCCCGGTAGAGCTCCTCCCATTGGCTCGGCTCGATCGAGTGCGCCACCTTACATGTAATGCGATATCGCGCTCAGTTTCGTTACTGGCCGCTTCCCGAGCCACCACCTTGATATTCCCCAGGGGAGCACGTCGTGCGTCCTGTCAACTCGTCGACGTTGTCGTGAGCAACGAGCGCAGTCGGGCAATCTCCGAAGCCGGCACTGGCTCTGTCTTGCGGTCACGACGCGAGCCCGTTCTGTGCATCCGATGCGTTTGCTTGAAGACGAGGGCGGCTGGCAGAACGACGATCGACGTAACCGCCAGGACAGTCGTCGGCGTGGGCGTAACGCTCGGAATCGCGATCAGCAGCAGGCTCGCAGCCACGATCATGAGTCCGCGCCACAGCGTGAGTGCGTCGACGCGGTCAGATGATGAGGCAGTGCAGCCACACGGCACGTCCGCGGCACGCAGAAGCACGCGCGCCGCCGCATAGGCGAACGCGACTCCGAGCAAGGCCCCGACCCCCGCGCCAAGCGGATGGCCGACGCCCGTCAGCACGGTTATTCCTGTTGCAACCTCCACCCATGGAAGAGCTGCCCCGACGCCTGACGCTACGCGTGCAGGCAAAATGTCGTAAGGCACGAGCGCGGCACGCGCCTTGTGGTAGTGCGCGAGTTTGAGGAGGCCCGAGTAGAGAAAGAGCGAGCCAAGCCAGATCCCACAGATGTACGAGATGATCTCCATTTGCAGAATCGACCCTCCAATCGTTGTTGATCGCGCTCGTCATGAAACCGGCACCTCGCGCCGGCCCTTTACTGCTACTGCCAAATCTTTGTCGCGCGGAATTTACCCCCCGATAGCCGCAGTCCTACGGCGCCGACGTTCATCCCGGGGATGAGGGCATGAACGCCACCCTGAAGTGGTGCCCCGGTCTTCACCGAAACGACTTGTAGAGTCGACGCTAGTTCAAGCGTCTCGGTGCCTTTGTTGTGCTGAACGGTGACTCCTGCAGGCGAAGTGCTCACTAGCGTGCCCGTCCGACGCCCGATGTTCACAAAGACCCACTCGCTCCTCGCGACCAACGAGCCGTCGGCCAACGGTGTGCCTTTCACGTGTAGCCAGTCTCCGACTTGAATCAGGGCAGGGTCGATAAGCACCTCCTTCCATACGAGCGTGCCGGCGAGGAATCGGATGGCGCGTGCGCTCTCGGGGTTTTGGATGACGACGCCATCGGTGCTCTTGGCGACCACTCTGCCAGTAGCGAATGTCGGATCCGGCCCCTCGAGCCGGATGGACTGCGGGGATGCGCCGGCCCCTGACTTTGTCGTTCGTGGATGAATGCTTGCCGCTACGCCGACAACACCCGGGTACAGAAAGGAGGCAGTCGCTCCGATGGTGGCCGCAGCGATTCTGAGAAAAGTCTTGCGAGAAACTTGCACAGCCGTCCTCCATTCAACTAGCAACCCGTGCAGGAGTCGTCATTGCTGATCCGCATGTTTGTGATCAGACCCTGGCCGAGCGGTGCGAATTGCATGAACAAGGACTCGGTGAGATCAGCCACAGGACCTGAAAGCTCGTTCTGAGTATCGAATCGCTGGCCCTGGTACCAAGTCCCGCACGACGCACCATCGACGTTGAATCCAAGGTTGATCCCGCAGTTCGGGCAGTAGCCGCATGGACAACTCTCCTGTTTCCACGCGTATCCCCAGGAGCTCGCATTACCGATGCAGCAGCCGCCCTGACCACACGTTGAGGTTGACTGGCAGCCCGCACTGCAGTTGCTCGAGTTACAGCAGGCGCACGGGATGCAGCCCGAACAGCAACTGCAATCGTCCGGATAGATGCATTCCCAATCGACCGTCACCAGGCAGCACGCCATTTCAGCCTCCTTGGGCCGATTTCACGTCAATGACGAATCGACGACGAAAGTCATGACGACTGCGCAACGATGAGGCCGCCAGTCGCCCGCTCACTCGAGAAGTCAAGCGCATCGCCGTCGTCGCGAGCTTTTTGAGTCATCGAGCGCACGCATCCCTGCGCGGCTTGGGGGAAGTCACGTCCGGAGTTGCACTGCGCCCGAGGGGGGTCGCCGCAGGGGATCGATCGACCGCAGGGCGACCACGCCAAGAAACTGGCGTCGAGGGGGTGCGAGGACAATCGAGTTCGCGCGGAGTCCCTCCACGTCAAACCTCCAATCGAAAGTAGGCGTAGTCTGCGCCGGCCCACGCTTCTGCCTAGTCGGTAGAAATACCGACAGGCCGTTCAGGTAAGGGCCCTGCGATCATCGAAGCCTTCACATTTCTCGTCGTCGAGCATCTGTCAGGAGGACTCGCTCCCGTCTCGTATCGCGCTGACGTCAATTTCCAGCGTGAGCACCTCTCGAGGACAGGTATGGTCCTGTGCGGTTTCGAGTAATTTCCTTCGAGATCTGGGTCACTTCCCGTTCCGCGAACAGAACGGCCGCAGAATGCGTCGGGGTTCGACCGTTGGGACTGTTCGGGTCTTTCAGCGCCCGCGCCTGAGCGGCTAACGTCAAGATCTCCGACGATCCCGGTACGGCAGCTCAGAGCGAGCGCGACGAGCTCATCGTCGTGATGTCGATCGCGTGCGCCCTACGACTCGGCGAGCTCCACCGTTTGACGTGGCCAGACGACATCGACCTCGTCGAGCGCGTGGTCTACGTCCGCGAGTCCAAGACCGATGCTGGGGTCCGGGCTGTCGTACTCGACCCTCGCGTGGTGACCCTCATCGACAAGTACGTCAAGGACTGGCGGCCCAGCCGGCAGCCAGGTCCACTGTTCCTCACCAACCACGGCGACCCGTTCTCATACGACGGTTTCTCGCAGATCTTCCGCCGCGTTCGCAAGCGCCTGCCGAAGTCGGTCGACTACAAGAGCCACCGCGGTCGCAACACGGGAATCGTGAACTGGTGGCGCACCGGCGTCCATCCTTGGGACGCTCAACAAATGGCCGGGCACAAGACCGCTCAACAGACCCGCGAGTACGCGAAGTACCTGCGCACGCCCGCCGAACTCCGGCGCTCACCTGCCGCGACGGCGTTCTCCACGATCTACAGCCGGAAGTCCGCGTAGGGTGACAAAACGAGCCGTCGAATCACCCGGTCTGAAACGCTCACTCCCTGTGCGATTGATGAGAAAATGGCCGGAAACGTGCGGGCCCGTAGCTCAACGGTAGAGCAGGGGACTTTTAATGACCTGGTCCTTCTACAAGACGCGCACCGAGATTAGCGAATGAAACGGCGGGTAGCGGCTCCCAGCAGCACCGCAGCCTCGACCGAATCACCTGTTCCACGACCCATTGGACGCGCGACTCAGACCGCGTGACCTCTTCCCTGAAAGGGAGCGGGCCTACGCAAGCGGCCCAGGCGACCAAATACGAATGAACACGCGCCGGACCGACCAACTGCGCGCGTTAGGAAAGCGGCCTCCACGAGGAGCGCGCGCAGGAAAGCGACTCGACAGGTAAGGCGGTTTGTTCAATGACTTTGGTGACCTTGCCTAAGGCCTGGTCTTCTAGGGCAACTGATTGCCCATTCGAGCTCGCGGGGACACGACGCCCGGCGCCGCGTTGCGCGTCGTGCGGATCCGGTTAGGGCGATTCGAGAACCTCTTAGCGCTGGCCGCCGATCCGATTAGGCCGCTTCCCACACCTCAAGCCGACTTACACCGCCATAGGTACTGACACGCGAGCAGATGAAGCGTCCATCCGGTGACCATGTCAGATCGAGCGCCTGATCCAAATCGCTCGGAACGCTAGTGGGAGTCAGGGTCATGGCGCTGACGCGCACGAGTGACCATTGGCCCTCCGGGGTGCGGCAGAGCACCAGGGAACCGCGAGGGGAAACTGCCTTCGGGAGCGAGCGCACCTTCATCATGACCGGGTCTGCGCCTTCACGCCATACGCCGATTGTCGCGGCAGTGGGCCAGGCGACTACAGTTGCCTGTGCCGCCCAGATCGCGTCTCCGATGATCGGCCCCAGGGCCGCGAGCGTTCGGCCGTCGCGCAGATCGAGGACGGCCGCCTCGCGGTCATCACCACGTATGCGAGTCACGACCGCGCGTCCGCCGGTCGGGGACCAACGCACTGGAACACAGCCGTCCGCGCAACGGTCGATCGCGCGCGAACCCCCCGCATCGACCCTGACGAGCTCTCCCGTGTACACGACGGGCGTGACGCCATCCCAACCGACCGTGTTGGTGCCGAGCTTGTATGTCTCGGCTAGGGAGTAGTCCGCTGCCTGATATATCTGAAGACTCCCATCCGCGTCGACGCCGGCTAGACGTAAGCCATCGGGCGACCATGACGGCCGGCGCACGGGTAGGCTGGTGATCGCCGTCCACCCCGACGTCGCGTAAATGCCGGTACCGCGTGAGGATCCGTCCGACATCATCTGTTCGATCGCGACGCGCTCGCCACGCGGATCCCAGGCAACGCCAGTGGGTCCTACGTCGAGCCGTGCAACACGTTGCCCCCACGCCAGCACCTCTTGGATTCCTTCGGCTTGCACAGTGGAAGAAGGTGACGTCCCGACGGGCAACGAGGCTGGCGCTGATCGCCACAAATACGCAGCGGCGCCGCCACCGAGCGCGCCTACGGCAGCCACGATCAACTCGCGTCGGCTTAGCGCACGGCGAATACGGTCGGCCCTCCCCGTGGCGCGAACCAGAGCGTCTGGGCAGTGTCGGTTGTGGCGAAGGCGAGTGGCGAGTTCGTGGCGACCCGGGTGCCCGCGCTGTTAATGAAACTGCCTTGGTCGTAGCTGATCGTGCGGCTGGCTCCTTGTGGACTGACGACGAAGAGCTTGGTCTGACCCGCACCACGCGCGACCAGGTTGCCGGCGGCATCGACTGTCTCAGTCGAAGAATCGAGCGAGGCAGCCGGACTCAGGACCGGAATGATGCGCTGGGTGAGAGGATCGATCCGTGCCCATGTGTCGCCCAAGGCGTGAATACCATCGGGTCGAATCGTCAGGCTCCGCGCGAACATCGGCAGGAAGCGCACGTCGAGTGACTGCGTATTCAAGTGGCCAATGGCCGCAGCCAACCGTCCACCCGGTCCGGAGTTGACGGTGAACCACAGGTGATCATGCGCAAGTACGAGCCGGTCGGCGTCGTAGTCGCTCCCGATCGGTACCTCGTGGCTGCTGCCATCGCTCGTTCGCAATACGGTGATCGCGTTCGCTGCGTAACGCGCGATCCAGAGGTTTTGGCCGTCGGCGTCGAGCGCAAGGCTGGTGACATTGCCGAGTCCGAGCACGGTGCCGTCGGGGGCACGCGACGCGCTGATCACGGCCCCCGAAGGGCGAGTTAGTTCAAAGGTCTTGGTGGCGCCCGTGAGCCGGTCGACTCGCACGATGCGCGATCCCGCGCCCGCCCACACTGCCGTGCCCGTAGGCGCGAGCCCAGCCTGGATACCAGCCGAACCTAGGGGCAACGCGCGATCCGAGAGTATTCCCGAAGCGGCCACTTGGCTTAGCCACAACGCCTGATCCGCGCGATCACGCGAAAGTACCCAGACGCCAGCAGCTGCATCGGCTGCGCCCGTAACGACCGAGCGCGCGGAGCCGAGCACATGAGCCTGCGGCGCGATCTCCATCGTGTTACTCGAACCGATGCGCACGTTGTCGGCTGGACTTGTCGGCTGTGTCGACGCAAGCACGCTCACGGCGGTCCACGCGCTAAGAGCCGCGACAGTGGTGACGACCGCGAGTCGCAGCTGGCTCTGAAAGTTATTCATCGATTACCCAGCCCTCCTACACCGAAGTGATCCCATGACGAAAAGATCGTGAAGACATACGGTTGCGCGTTGTCCGGATGTGCATCGCGAGGATAGGCCGTGGACCAAATGTGCCACGTGTCGGTCAGGATCTGAAGCGCAACAGGGCTGCCCTCCTCGTGGAGCGTGGTGTTCGATGCTGATAGTGCGAGGCAGCGACCGTCGGGCACGTCTGAAGCCTCACCTTGGGCATTTGCGATCGTCATCTCTCCATCAAGCTCCGCGTAGCCAGCGATGAACCAACTCCCACCCTGCTTGTACCAGGCGTTGTACTTCCAGCGCGAGCCGATCGCACCCGCCCAACTGACCTCATACTCGCCGAGGGTGTCTGCTGCGCCGAAGGTGTCGCGGAAGTCAGCCACATTGTCGATGCCCTCGAAGAAGATCGTCGGCGAGTCCGAGTACACGTCGGGGGGAATTTGGCCGGGCGGGAGCCTTAGGAGGTAACCCATCTGCCAGCCGACTTCCGACCAGATCCCGCGGCCATTGATCGGCGAGAGCTCCTTTGCGGAGATCATCACGCCGATCTTGTTCCTTGCGCTGGAGTGACTCGGGTCGGGGTTTGGAGTCCCCGGTGCGATCGCGATACCGCCATGGATGCCGCGCGTGTTCGCGTCCAGAGTGTCCTGGCCGATCAGGAAATCCGAGCCATTGAACGGTACGCGTTCGTCTTGTGGCAGGAACGGCGGTCCCGTCCGATAGCAGGCGGCGGCGGGCGTCGTCAGGCCCTGGGTCACGAAGGCGACTACGGCAACGATCAGCGTGATTCGGATTCCGGTCCTCATCTAGCAATCCTTTGGTGTACTTCTCAAACCAGTCGCCGGTTCGACTTTGAGCGTCGAGGCCGAATTTCGCGTGCTCTTCATTAGCAGGACAGTGGTGCATCGGAGGCCATCCGACTAGCCGTTATTTACGGAAGTTGATCGAGCGAAGACCGAGCGAGCGTTGTGTCGTCTCGCTGAAGTGCCCTAATGCTCGCGACGGCCGTGCGTGCGTGCGAGCGGAAGCGGTAGTGCTCGTCTCGCGGAACGATTGGAAGGCGCGTCGCCTCGGGCAAGCCGTGCGTGCATGCGCGAAGCTGTTGCACCTGAACCGCCGCGGCTTGATGAATTCGCTTCTGCCGGTCCCGGTACGAATTACCCATGGCTCGGGCAGTTCAATTCGCAGACGGGCGAAGTTAAATAGGACGTCTGCAGGTCTAGCCATCGCGGTCGGCTACAGCCAGGAAGGGCAGCGCATCTTGGCGCTACGTCTATCGCCCAGAGAGATGCAGATCCTGCGTCTCGCGGCGCTTGGCCAGACCTCGAAAGAAATTGCGGCGACTCTGGACATTCGCGAGCGCACCGTGAATTGGCACCTTGCGAGCGTCTTCCGGAAGCTCGGCGTAGAGAGCCGCACTGAGGCTGTCGTCCTGGCGCTTGAGCACGGTCTTATCCCGCCTCCACATGGCATGGATAGACGAAAGGGCAGGCGTCGTCCGTGAGCTCCGGGGGCACGCCCCGCACCTCGTCAACCAGCCGCTGCTCTTGTGCGGTCACGACCGTACCTTCCTACACGAGTAAGAACCGAGTCATTGTTGTGATTTCGAAGACCGGCGCACGCGAGGCACGCTCGTGAGCCGACGCCTTGGCGTTCGACGAGGTCGGGGCTGTGTCCTCCGGTAAGAAAACACGCTTGGGAACATCGATGTCGAGCCACTTATGGCCGCCTCGAGCCTCGTTGCGCGTGCGAAGGGTCACGAAGATTCTTCCCTACCACGATGGTGGTTTTCGATTTCGGTCCCTTAGCACAGCGCGTTCTGCTGCCGTTCCGTTCGCGGAACAAGAAGTGACCCATATCTCGAAGGAAATGACCCGAAGCCGCCCAGGACGATCCTGTCCTCACGGCCGGTTTGAACGGTCTCAAGAGCAGGGTGGTGCTCGCGATCGCCGACACCGCCCTGTTCAGGTCACACGGCTGATGTGACGCAGTTCATGCGCGTCGCGCTCCACCGGCGGCTATTACGGCTGCCGATGGAACAGCGCCTGGGTCATGTCATGCCCGCTGCCAGCACCGTCGTCGAACCTTTGGTGACGACTGGGAAGGAACGCCACAAGGTCACGGAGACGTGTTCCTTCGGTTGTTCTCTAGTCATTCCGGCAAAGAACGCCAATTAGCCGGGATTGCTCGATAAGTCAACGAAGCTCGACCTGACTTCTCTCTCTCGAATGAGTCTGTCATTCGCTCGACAGAACGAAGTCCTCACGCACCTCGCTGGCTTCCGCTTCCTCACCCAACCTCAGATCGACGAGTTCCTGTTCGCCGGGTCGTCGCTCACGGTGCTCTCCAGACAGGTCATCGTCCGGCGGATCCTCGTGCGCTCAAGCAGCAGGGACTCGTGCAGGCGACGCCACGCGTGGTGACGCCCGCCGGCGGCACCGCTCGCCTCGTCTACTTCCTCACCGCCGCCGGCTACAACCGCGCCCGCGAGCAGAACTCCGCTCTGCGTGCGGGCCGTCCAGGGATCCGCAGCAGCACGCTCATGGAGCACGGCCTGGCCTGCGCCGACGTGGCGCTCGCCTTCAGGCGCCTGACGCGGTCGCGTCCCGGCCACGAGGTCCTCGAGTGGGAATGCGATTGGCAGGCCGCTGAGCGCCTGGGCTCGACCGTCGTGGTCCCTGATGCGCACATGTCTTATGCCACTTCAAACGACACGCTCGAAGCCTTCATCGAGATCGATCGCGCGACGGAAGGCTCAAAGGTCTTCAAGCGCAAGGTCCGGCGCTATCTCGACCTCTACTGGTCCGGCGACTGGCGCCGGCACCTAAGAGAGTGGCCCATCATCTTCACGGTCACGCCGAGCCCGACGCGTGCGAGGCTGCTGAAGCGCGTCACGGAGACGGTGCTTGACGCCCAAGGCGAGGGTGCGCGGATCTACAAGATGACCAAGTTTCGCTTCGCCACGCTCGACGACGTCGTCGCTCCCGCAGGACCCTTCGCACAGATCTGGCACCGCGCTGGAGAGAGCGGGCTGCATGCGATCATCGAGCGGGCTCTGGTGGCGTCGACTCCGTGACCCGACGCCTCGCGCCAGCCGCGCGCAGCCGGACGGGGGAGCTGCTTAGAGCGCTTAATGCCTCGACGAAACCTTGATCCCGAGAGCCAGCTTCTACCGTCTCCTGGACGCTCGCGATTCTTCGGAGGGTCTCGCTCCCGAGTGTCTCTGACGAGACGTCGGATGAACCGATGGTCGCTGCAGCGCGTGCGGTTGGGATCCTCGAGTCCGACCTCGACGGAAGAGAGACATGACCGCACGCGCCAATGCCGCTCCCACCAGCCGGTCGGGCCACATCGAACCGATGCCTAGGCCGCGGAAGCCGTCCAAAATGACTGGGCTGGGAGCCGCCCCGCAGAAAGAGACTCGGGATGGCACGCACCTTTTCAATTCCAGAGGCAACTATGGCTCGTAGCCTCTCGTCGCCGTTCAGGGAGGTCATCGAGTCGTTCGTGCTCAGTCGGCACGATCTCCGCGAATGGACACGGCGCTCCTACGAGAAGTCCCTGCGTCGCCTCGAATGCGCGACGCTCGCGGACTTCACGGAAGAGATGCTCGATCAGCACATCGAAGCGAAGCTCAAGGCCAAGCGGCTGACGACCGCTCATCACGACGGCATCGCAGCCAAGCAGCTCGGCAAGTGGCTCGTCGAACACCACATCCTTGAGCGCGATCCAGTCGAGACCGTTCACGTTCCGAAACAGCCTAAGAAGGGCCGACCTCCGTTCAAGGATGAAGAGGTCGTCCTCATCCTCGATGCGGCGCGCGACTCAGCTTTGACCGGCGACTACGCGTTGGCTGGGTCGTCGCGGACGGCGCCCCTACTCCGTCGTCATGACCACTTCGGAGAGCGCACCGCTCTTGCAAACGAGTTTCGCGTTGCCATTCAAGGCGCGACCTGCGAATTCCGGTGAAACGCAATAGTGGCGTTCGCTTGCACGGGCGACGGGTTAGCCGGGATTTCAACCTTTGTGGTCGCGAACTTGTCGCCGAGCTCTGGGGTTCGTTTTACACATTTGGTCGATATCGCGACTCACGACTCGCCCCGGCAGGAGGGAGTGGGCCGCTCTAAGCGCAAACTCGGCGGCGAGCATGCAGGCCGATGGACAAACGCCCGGCAGAGTCAGAGTCCGGCGCCGCGGTCGAGCTAGGAGTCTCGACTATCACCTTCGCGATTGTTAGGGCTTTGACGATGGTCTGAGAGTTGATGCCTTTCTGCGATGAGCGCGACCAAGGCTGCACGGCAGTGCACGCCGTTGAGGTCGTAAAGCCGCTCCAGGTGGGTCCGCACGGTCCGATACGACATGCCGACCCTGTACGCGATCTCTTTGTCGGTCCGGCCATCGGCGATCAGATCGATGATCGCGACCTGTTTCCTTGTGAGGGTATCGACTCGGCGTGTCTGCCGACGCTCGCCTGAAGCTTGCGTCAAACTTTCGCTCCGTTCAGCGCAACCCGGATGAATGCATTCCGGATAACGGTCGAATCGAGGCCCGCAGCCCGCACCGAAACTCTTCGATGCTCTTCCTGACCGAATAGTCCTACTGAAATACGGGCCAGCAACTGTACCTTCGGTCAAATGCCAGCGAACTCGACGCTTAGGCAGCCATCGCCGCGCCAGCAGGAAGTGCTTGATCTGCTGGTCCAAGGAATGACAAACAAGGAAATCGGAACGCGACTCGGAATTACCGAACGCGGTGTGAAGCACCACGTGTCGCAACTGCTTGCTATCTACGCGGTGGGGAATCGTGCGGAACTAATCGCGATCGTCCTCGGGCGGAGGTCGTAGCCCAAGTCCGCCCAGGCGCAGTCCCAGCCAGGTCCGGTGAACAGGGTCTCTACACGCCACGGCAGAAGCACCCGAATGCTGGCGAGCTCCGACCCGGAGGCATGGCTTCGCCGCCAGCCGGCAACGCTCGCGCAGGAGTTCGACAGCAAGTCGAGTCACATCGTGAATGTGACATGCGTCATGGTCGGCCCGAGGCAACCACCGGTAAACCGCGACTGTGAGTTCGCTCGGTGTGTTGGTGCAGCCGTTGGGGCGCCGTTGGTCTCGGCCAATAAGGCGATTCACGATTTCGTCCGGGCCCTGCGCGAGCGGGCGCAATCAGCCTGACCTGAGTTTCTTCTCTTTCGAAAGATCCTTCGTCCTCTCGTCTGAGAAGAGCCCATGATCACCGCGGGCCGTCGCGAGACCGATGTCGTTCGGCTCCTCGCGCTCCACCGTTTCCTCACCCGCCCTCAGCTCGAGGAGTTCCTGTTCGCAGAGTCGACCCTCACGCCGCGCTCGCGGCAGGTCGTGACCTGGCGGCTCCTGGGACGCCTCCAGCGCCACGGGCTCGTTGCCGCCACGCCACGGCAGACCGGCGGTGCCGTGGCCGGCTCAACACTGCCGGGGTACTTCCTCACGACGGCCGGGCTGCGCCTGGCGGCAACCTTCTACCCCGACCTCCCAGCGCATCGACCGGCGGCGCGCGCGCCGTTCCTCTTCGCCCACAGCGTCATGGCCGCCGACGTCGAGCTCGCCTTCCGCCGCGCCGCGCGCGGGAGTCCCGGTCACGAGCTGGAGCTTTGGGAGTGCGACTGGCAGACCGGGCTGAAGCTCGGGAGCAAGGCGCTCCTCCCGGACGCGCGACTCGTGTATCGCCTGGGCCGGCTGCTGCTAGATGCGTTCGTCGAAGTCGATCTCGGGACCGAGGGGACGCGCTTCTTCGCCGGCAAGGTCGACCGGTACATCTCGGCCCGATACGACGGCGATTGGCGCGCGCATCTGCCCCGTTGGCCGATGACGCTCACGATCACACCGACGGCTTCGCGCGCTGCGTCGCTGTACGACGCGGCGACGGCGAGACTCGAGGCCAACCCGTACTCGGCGGGTGGGATGGTCTTCAAGTTCTGCTCGATCGATGCGCTGCTGGGCGAACCCGGATTATTCGGCGCCCGCTGGCGCGTCGCCGGGAAGAAGGAGTCCTCTCTCTTCGCGACTCCAGAGCAGATCGCGGCGGCGGTGGATGGATAGCACGAGTTCGCCAACCCTGCGCCCAGCGTTCGTGGTGGTTCCACGGTGATAGGCTCGGCGACGGTCAGCCGGGAGCGCGTGAAGGTGGCACATGGCCGCACAACGCGCGTGGACATTCACAACTGAAGACGAGCTCCAGATGCTGAAGCCCTCGTACCCGCTCACAGACGCGATGGCGGACTTCCGGCGCGATGCCCCGATCCGCGAGACGACACTTCGCGGGTACACGATCTCGTTGCGCCTCTTCGTCGAGTGGCTTCAGGCGAAGAGCGATACACAGCCGACGCTCGCGGACCTGACGTACGAGAACGCGTCGGCGTTCGGGACGAACTTCCGCCCCAAGGACAAGCACGCACCGCGGTACACCGAGCGCAACAAGCTGGTCGCACTCAAAGCGCTCGCGAAGTGGCTCGCCGAGCGGCGCTTGTACTTCGAGACACGCGGTGACCAGCGCCTCTCGATCCTCCGCGACCTGAGGCTCCCTCCGGTCCCGCAGCTCGGACGCAAACCCTTCAGCGACCGTGAGGTCAAGGCGATTCTCGGTGCGGTCGCCAAGATCGCCACATACCCGATGCGCGAGCGCGCGACCCTCACCCTCCAGATGTCGGCGCCGATGCGGCCCGACGAGGTCCGGCGCCTTGCCCTCCGCGACCTCGAGCCGCGGGAGCGCGAGAAACGCGGACACATCCGGATCCGCGGCGCAAAGACCGAAGCCGGCACCGACCGCGTCATCCCGCTTGACGACGAGGCCGAGTCCGCCCTTCACAGCTACCTGCGGTTCGAGCGTCCGGCGTGGGCCGGTGACGGTCCGACGGATCTCGCCTGCGAAGAGCCGCTCTTTCTCAACCGCGACGGCCGGGGCTTCACCGAGTTCTCCTGGAACGGCCGCAACCAGATCCTGCGACGCCGGCTCGAAAAGTCCGGAGTGCGCGATTTCGTCCAGTACCGCTCGCGCGGGTACGCCGCGAAGCGGCTGCAGAAGCGGCGCGTGCCGCTGCAGGTCATCATGCAGATCGGCGGCTGGAAGCGGGAAGCGATGCCGACGCGGTACATCGGTAGGTACGACGAGGACGAGCTCAAGGACTTCCCCACCGCGAACCTGCGCGACGTGCTCGCGAGGTAACGACAGACCACTGCGGGTCAGACCTCTGCGGGAAAACGCAAGACCTCTGCGGCGGCAAGAACGCGGTCATCATGATCGGCTCGGTTCTATTGACTCTGAGGCGACGGCGGGAATCGAACCCGCGATGAAGGTTTTGCAGACCTCTGCCTTACCACTTGGCTACGTCGCCCTGAAGACACGCACCGACGCCTTCGGCGCTGCTCGGGTCGTCCAAGTTTACCGGCGAAACTCGGCGAGGGCAGGCGACGTGCATACTGCCGCCGCATGCTTCCCATCGGCGATCAGGACGAGCCGGGCGGGCTCCCCATCGTCAACATCGCGA
>Ga0137376_10000695_pt1 | contig 16720 bp, 18 predicted proteins | sample SagtaG_23_FD_104814 | JGI IMG/M metagenome (GOLD analysis project Ga0137376, IMG submission 104814) | Vadose zone soil microbial communities from Sagehorn Ranch, Mendocino, California, USA - Sage2_L_20_16 metaG | ecosystem: Environmental > Terrestrial > Soil > Vadose zone | place: USA...
GACTTCCTGGCCGCCGCCGGCAACCGGATGGGCCGCGCCGATATTAGTTCCCGGCGCCATCGCCGCGATATGAGCGGCCAGAGTGATAAAAACACCCGCCGAACCGGCGCCGGCGCCGCTTGGCGAGACGTACACCATTACCGGCACTTCGGCGCCGAGCATTTCTTTGACGATCGTTCGAGTCGAATTCAACAGCCCGCCCGGCGTGTCGAGCTGTATGATCAAAGCCCGCGCGCCGTTGGACTTCGCGCGAGAGATGCTTTCGCGGATGAAATCGTCCACTGCCGGATTGATGCTGCCGTCGATGGAAATCACATCGACATGCGGCGCAGACGTATCTTGTGACTGCGCCATGACCGCGAGGCTCGCGGCCAACAACGAAATGAAGCAAACGAGTCTAACCGTTTTCACCGCGCATCTCTTTGATGACCTTCTTAATGTCTTCCCATACCAATTTTTTGTCCGCCGGGTTGCGCAGCAGATAGGCCGGATGAAACGTTGGCATGAGTTTGATGCCGTGGTAGCTGTGCCAGTTGCCGCGCAGTTTGGTAATCGGCGCTTTGCTTTGGAGCAGCGTCTGGACGGCGAATTTCCCCAGGCCGACAATAATCTTGGGGCGGATTAAATCAATCTGTTTTTTGAGAAACGGCTCGCACGCCGCCACCTCGTCGGGCTCAGGATTGCGATTTTCCGGGGGGCGGCATTTAACGACGTTGGCAATATAAACATCTTCGCGCTTGAGACCCATTCCCTTGGTGATAATGTCGGTCAGCAGCTGACCGGCGCGCCCGACGAACGGCTCGCCCTGAAGATCTTCATCGCGCCCTGGACCTTCGCCCACAAACATCAACGCAGCGTGCGGATTGCCCACACCGAACACCAAGTTCGTCCGGCCCGAGCACAGCTTGCAACGCCGGCAATCACCGATGGCGGCGCGCAGCTCCTCGAGGCTTTGGGTCTGGAGCGCCGCCGAGTTTTCCGCGAATAAATCGTCCACAGTGCCACCCAGCAAATTGTCTTTCCCGGCAAGAGCCGGCTTTACTTCGAGCGGTGTTCCCTTAGCCAGCGTCCGAATTCCAACGCGCTGCCGCCGTTCCAAATGACGGCGCAACGATGTCGCTAATATTGCCAATTCTTCGCGATCGCTATTTTCCGGCACGTCGCATCGGACCTTTCACCGGCGGATCTTACCACCGGAGTATAACCAGCCGCAATAACGCGAGACGCGGGAGAAGATTCTCGGGAAAATTCAATCGAGCCGTCTTAACTGCGCCAGGTAGGCGGAGCGCAGTTGAGCGAAGAACGCGAGCGCTTCCGGCCACAAGTAATCCGGATAGGTGTAAGCCAAACCGTGAAAACCGCGGTCGTAAAACATTAAGGTCGCTTCGGCGTAGATGCCGGAACGTAAATAGAGCCGTTGGCCGGCATTTTTGGTTGACGCGAGCACTACTTTGTACGCGTCAATGTAGCCCGGGTCGAGATTGACGCGCCGGCCTCCGGAAGTCGGCGCCCGATAGCGATCTTCTATTTGTTGCGTTCGCAGTTTGACGGTGGCCAGATCTTCAGCCGATGCCAAGCGGGAGAAGGAAATAAAGCGACGCAGCAACTCCGAACCCATTTCCCCCTCGTAATATTGGGATGCGACCCAAGGCACCACTTCGCTTCTGCCATCGATCTCACCCAGCACCTCAACAAGATCGTTTTCTACGCCTGCGAGGATCTCACGGCTGGATGAGAGCAGGGCGGCGAAATATTTCGTCGCCCTGGGCTCTCTGGGAGTGCCCATTTCAGCGACGGCTCTTCAAAGCGAGATAATGATCGAAGACACGATCGGCGAGATCGTCCTTGCTCATGAGCGGCAGCGAGCGAATCGCCCCTGTGCGATCGACGATGGTCGCGATGTTGGTATCGCCGTCAAAGCCGCTTCCTTCCTCCGCGACGTTGTTGGCGATCACCATGTCGAGATTTTTCTCGCGTAATTTTTTTTGCGCGTTGGCCGTTAAATCCTCGGTCTCGGCGGCAAAGCCCACAAGCCACTTGCCATCCTTGCTTTGCCCCAGTTCCTTGAGAATATCGGGATTCGGTTCAAGGCGCAGCTCGACGGCACCATGACTGCGCTTGATTTTTTTCTCGGCGGCCATGACAGGACGATAGTCGGCGACCGCAGCCGCCATGATCACCGCGGTACAATTTGGATACTCCCTAAGAACAGCTTCGCGCATTTCGGCAGCCGTAGTCACAGCGACTACCCGCGCACCTATAGGTGGCTCCAGAGCAGTCGGACCGGTAACCAGGGTCACATCTGCGCCACGGCGTAACGCCGCGCGCACCAACGCATAGCCCATTTTTCCCGAGGAACGGTTGGATATATAGCGCACTGGGTCGAGCGGCTCTCGATTGGGACCCGCAGTAATCAAAACCCTTTCAGCGCTAAGATCTTTTTTCTTGAGTAAACGCTCGATCTCTTCGGCGATCTTTTCCGCATCAGGCAGCCGGCCTTTGCCCTCGTAACCGCAAGCCAGGAATCCTTCTGCCGGTTCCATGGTGTGATATCCGATCCGTCGAAGCTTGCGCAGGTTTTCCTGCAGGATCGGATTGTCGTACATGTGCACGTTCATCGCCGGTACTATCAGGACCGGCGCCTTAGTAGCCATCAGCACAGTCGTCAATAAGTCGTCGGCGATGCCGTTGGAAATCTTGCCGATCACATTGGCGGTAGCTGGGGCGATCACAAATAGATCAGCGGCATCGGCCAAATTGATATGTCCGATCTCGGATTCTTGGGTGAGGTTAAAGGTCTCCGTGGCAACGGGATTGCCGGAAAGTGTTTGAAACGTCAATGGCGTGACAAATTCCATCGCCCCGCGGGTCATAATGATTTGCACTTTGAACCCGGTTCGGACCAAGATTCTGACGAGTTCAACCGCCTTGTAACAGGCGATTCCGCCACTGACGCCCAGGACCACCACACGCTGTTTTTCGGCGCTGCTCACGTTTCAAAAATAGCCGATCTCCAATGGGGGTGCAAACTACTACTTTCCCGGCAAATCTTGCACACCGGTTAAGAGTCGATTTGCCGTGAATTTGTCACGAATCCGCCATTGTGTCATCGGGACCTCTCTCTTGAATATCGGGTTGTCGTCTATCCAAGCAAGTTCCTTGATTTGCTAATCCTTTAGAATAGACTAACTTAATTCAGCCTGTGGCACGGTTTTGGCTGCAATCGCGATATATTTCCCCGCTGATTAAGTCCGAGTTGGCTTGACCCTGATGGGGAGTTCATGTAAGTCACAACCAACAAGAAGAAGGAGCTAGTGATGAACAGAGATGATGAGCAGTGGGGTCGACGTTTCCTAAAGGTAGGCGCACTCGTTACCGTGCTCGCCACGGGATTGATGGCGACAAGCACGGTCAATGCCGACGAGAGCCCGGCTGCCAACGATGGCACAACGATTTCGGACCAGCCGGAACAAATACTCGTGCTTACTCAAGCGGATACTCGGCCAAGCGTCGGCGCGGCGACGATCAACGCGACTGGCATGGCAGCGGCAGCCGCTGCCGGAGAAGACTTCGACGAGGATCCTTTTGAAGGGTTCAACGAGAAAATGTTTTGGTTCAATCGCGAAGTTCTCGATCGCTATCTTTTGAAGCCGCTCGCCACGGGATGGGATTTTGTATTGCCCGACCCCGTGCAGCGTGGCGTGCACAACTTTTTTGACAATCTCGCCGTGGTTCGACGCGTCGTCAACAACGGTTTACAGCTCAAACTGACCGGCGCGGCCACCGAGCTTGCGCGCTTTGGTATCAACAGCACGATTGGACTGGTGGGCTTCCTCGACGTTGCCAAGGATGCTTTCGGCATCGAGCAAAAAGACGAAGACACGGGACAGACCTTTGGCGTCTGGGGGATGGGGCCCGGTCCATACTTGGTTTTGCCTTTTCTCCCACCGCTAACCATCCGTGACGGCGTGGGTTATGCCTTCGACGCTGCCATGACTCCGTATACGTATTTCATCCCTTGGTGGGGCACCGTCGCGGGGACAGCGACCAATACGGTCAATGAGAGATCGTTGAATCTGGATCGTTTTGAGCGGGTGGCCGAATCGACGGTCGACCTCTACGGTGCGGTTCGCAACGGTTACCTCCAACGGCGCGCCGCAGCGATTAAACAGTAATCAGCAATTAAATTTACCTTCGCTTTTTCCATCCAACGCGGAAGGTTGGCCATGCGCCGGCCTTCCGCGTTGTCATTCCCGGTTATCAAAGACTTTAGAATTCCACCCACGTCAATTTTGAGTAGTTCGCTATTGACAACAATGAAGTCGTTCATTATGAAATAAAAACCGACCACAAGATTATCAACACTCGCAACGGAACCCATTGAGGGAGCATCGAAAAACCAAAATGCCAAGGGGAAAGAAGAAAAGCGCCGGCCGCGCCGCCAAAGACCGGACTCATGACTACATCGATGATGGCACGCACGATGAGTTGGAAGACGAAGATCTACCAAGTGACGAAGCCGGACGCCGCAAAATAAAGAAAAACTACGAAGAACTTCTCGGTATCCGCATCGAAAAACTTCGCGGCCGAGTGCTCAACCGCGAGAAGATCAACAAGAGCATCGACGGCCTGTACTTCATCTGCTTCGAGTGCAAAAAAATCTGCCACAACCTCGATGAAGGGTGGATGGAAGAAGCCGCTACGCTCAACAACTATTGCGGCGGCTGCGCCAAAGCGAAGGGCATCCACAGCAGCGCGGCTTAAACCTCGATCTTAAGCCGACGCAAAATTTCCATCAGGTCACTAGGCCATGCCGCTTCGACCGTGACGATGCGGCCGTCGTCTGGATGGCAAAATACCAACCGGCAGGCATGCAAAAAATGGCGCTGCATCTCGAACGTATTTGATTGATCCCCACCATAGAGCCCGTCGGCGACGATCGGATGACCGATGGCGGCCAAATGAACTCGAATTTGATGCATCACGCCGGTTTCCATGTCGATATCCAACAAACTAAGTCCCAGTGCCTGTCCGATTCTTTGGTATCTCGTCACTGCATTCCAAACTCGTTGATTTTTTGCTCCGTCTGATTCCGTGATCGCGCGCATCCGACGTCTATCGCGCGTGTCATGCGCCAGCGGTAAATCGATATGACCCTGCGTGTTGGTGGATCCCCAAACAAGCGCCCAATAATTCTTTCTAATTTCTTTTCGGCGAAGCTGCTGCCGTAGCCCTTCGAAAGCGGTTGGCGTTTTCGCGATGAGCACAAGGCCCGAGGTTTCCCGATCGAGCCGGTGTATGATGCCGGGCTCCCAACGATTCCTTCCCACCGCGAGCAGTGCGGCATGATTTGATGCGATGAAGTTTGCCAATGTATCAGTGTCTCGACCGGAAAAACCATGGGTCGGCATACCGGCAGGTTTGTCGAGGATCAAAATCGACGAATCCTCGGAGACGACCCGGACTTTGAGCTCCGGATTGGGTAGCGGATTGACGGCCAACCAGGCTTCGGGACCGTTGAAAACCAACGTATCGCCGGCGCCCAACCGGTCGCCTTTCCTGGTCACGCGGTCATTCACGGAAAATAGTCGGTCGCGGATCGCGCCATCGATTTCCCGCCGCGAGAGATGCGGTAAGCATTCACGCGCGAACGCGTCGACGCGGATCTGCGCGAGCTCCGCGGGTACTTTCCAAGACTTTGTGATGCTGGGCATCGCTTGATCCGTAATATCTACTACCGTACTATACCTCGCGATCTCATCAACAAGGACGACTTGATGCCGAAAAAATGTTTTAGCGTGATCATCGCCGGCGGCAAGGGGACGCGGTTTTGGCCGCTGAGCCGCGCCGGACGACCCAAGCAGCTGCTTAAAATTCTCAGCCGCAAGAGCTTGATCGAAGAAACCGCCGCGCGGGTCTACGCCCTCGGCGGGCGAAAACAAACTCTCGTTGTCACGATCGCAGATCAAGTCGTCGCGTTGCGCCGCGAACTGCGTGATCTGCCGAAAAACAATTTTCTCGCAGAGCCCATGGGCAAAAACACTGCGCCCTGTATCGGTCTGGCGGCACTGGAAATAATGCGCCGCGATCGTGAAGCCGCGATGATCGTGCTCCCGGCCGATCATTGGGTGGCCGATGTCACAGAGTTTCGGCGCACTCTGAAAACCGCCGCGGATCTGGCGTTTGGGCATGATCAATTGATCACGATTGGCATTCGCCCCAACTACCCTGAAACCGGCTACGGCTACATTATGAAAGAAAAAGCCCTCGCCCAAAAAACGTCATCGAGGGCTTTCACCGTGAAACGGTTTACCGAAAAGCCGACGCTGGCCGCAGCGCGCCGGCTGATCGGCCAGCGCGCTTTGTGGAACAGCGGCATATTCGTCTGGAAGGCTGCCCTGCTGCTCCAACTGTTGGGCCGCTATCAGCCGGTCATTTACCAAGGGCTTCAGGCCATCGAGCGCGCCGCGGCGGGAAGCTCCCTGGCGAATCCGAATCCTAAGTTACGCGCCGTCATCGCGCGTGAATATAAAAAGATGCCTAACCTGTCCATTGATTATGCTGTCATGGAAAAAGCCGGCGCCGAAGGCAAGGTTATAACTTTGGAAGCCGACTTCGGCTGGAGCGACGTTGGTAGTTGGGCGGCGGTGCATCGTATGACGCCAAAGAACGCCGACGGCAATGCCAGTCAGGGTCGATGGCTTGGGCTCGGCGCGAAGAACTGTCTGATCCACGCACCGGATCGCCTCGTCGTCCTTTTGGGCGTCGACAACGTCGTCGTCGTTGATACTCCGGACGCGTTACTGGTTGGCGATATTAATCGCTCTCAAGAAGTACGCGATATCGTCGACGCATTGAATCGCCAAGGCCTTGGCTCGTACACGACTTAGTCATCGCGTCTGATCGTCGCCTCGTTCAATCCCTGTGAATACCCGTCATCCCAAAGGACCGTTTCAATCCGATGAAGCCGTCGTCTTGCTCGATCGCAAGGACCGCGAATATCTCGCGCGCCTCGATCAGCGCCGCGCGATTGCGATCCGCGGCGGCAAGATCGCCGTTGACGACATCATTGGCCGCGACGAAGGCTCGGTGGTGCGCTCATCGATGAACGAGCCTTTTTTAGTCTTCCGTCCGAGTTTGCCGCAGCTGGTTCCCAATCTGCCGCGCAGCGCGCAAGTGATTTATCCCAAAGACATCGGGCCAATATTGCTCTGGGCGGATCTCTTTCCGGGCGCGCGCGTGATCGAAGCCGGCGTCGGCGCCGGCGCGCTGACAATGGCGCTCTTGCGCGCGATCGGTGACAGCGGTGAGTTGATCTCCTACGAAATCCGCGTGGACTTTGCCGAGCTCGCGCAAAAAAATGTCTCGCGCTATTTCGGGCCTGCGCCTAACTGGACAGTTAAGCTTGGCGACGTCGCCACAGACCTGGCCGAAAACGACATCGACAGAGTGATTCTCGATCTACCCGAGCCCTGGCAAGTGATTGAGCGCGCTTGGACCGCCTTGAGGCCGGGCGGCTTCTTTCTTTGCTATCTGCCGACGGTCTTGCAAGTGAAAAGTCTGGTTGACGCGCTACGCGCAGATAAACGCTTCGCATGTATCGAAACGTCGGAAACCCTAATGCGCTATTGGCACTTCAAAGGCATGAGCGCCCGCCCGCAGCATCGCATGGTCGCCCACACCGGCTTTCTCACTTCAGCACGGCGTCTCGCAGAGGGCGAAAAAGACATTCCCCGAGGCCCGTAGTGATTTCTCACGCATAGCCTTTTTGCAGCCACCACTCGGCGATCTCGACGCGGCGGGCAAACCACACTTTGGGAAAGCCCTTAGCGTATTGGATGAATTCGTCGATGATCTTGGTGCGGAACGGTACACCGGAGACAAACGGATGCAAATTGAAAGCGAAGTATTTCGGCGCTCCCTGTTCCCCTTCCCAGTAGAGGTAATCAAACTGGTCCTTCATGATCTGCAACAGATCTCTCGGCGTTCGCCCGGTGCCGTATGTCGAGTAGTCGTTGCACCCCGGCACATTGTAAGGAACGACGACGACTTTGCGGCCACGACTTTCGACGATGTAGGGATTGTCGCTGTTGAGCGGGTCCGCCCACCAGACAAAGCCAGCCTCAGCCACCAGTTCCAGCGTGTTCGGCGTCGAAGCGTGCCCGGGTGACAAATACCCCGTCGGTTTTTGCCCCAGAACTTTTTCAAACGCCGCTACCGTTTTCTGGATCGATTCCCGCTCCTGTTCCTTGGTGTACATAAACGAGTATTCATGCTCGTAGCTTTCTGAGGAAAATTCATGGCCCTTGGCTTTGAATTCTCTGCATGTGTCGGCGAACTGCTCGACCTTCAAGCCGTTCATTAAAAACGTTACTTTGAGGTTATGGCGATCGAAGAGATCGCTGATTCTCCAGATACCGACGCGGTCGCCGTATTCTCGTTCGGTGACGAGCGCCATATTTTGCTTAAACGGCGCCTTCGGCGGTGGAATCGTGGCGCCGCCCTGGCGCTGTAGTGATTCGTGCGTGCCAAAGTTCTCCGGCCACACTTCCCACGGCACAATGAAAGTCACGCAGATTTTGGCCTTATCTGGCCATTCTATCGTTGCTGGTCTACCCATAACTGCTCCTTGAATTAGGAATTTTTTAGTGCAATGAACCCAACGTTCACGGCAGACCAAACATATATGGCAGCCACATTAGCGCGTCAAGCGGAACACGCACGGTTATGTTTGCGATCAACTTGACATCCGACTCAGGTGCATCTAAATCTTGATCGCTGCAGGGCCCAATGAAAATTCAAACGTTGTTGCTGGCCATTTTCCTGTCTCTGACGATTGTCCCCACCGCCCGCGGACAATCGTCCCTCGAAAAAGTCGTCATCACCTATCCCAGCCGCAGCATCGCTTCTGTGGATCTTTATATCGCCCAGGAGCGCGGGTTTTTTCGCCAAGAAGGAATCGTCGCCGACGTCGTGCAAGTCAGGGGCAATATCGGCGTGACCGCGCTGTTGAGCGGTGATGCGCACGCGGTCAATAATGTCGGCACGGTCATCCGCGCCATGGAGCGCAGCGATCTGCCGGTGAAAGTGGTCTCACAGAGTTTGAAGAAAAATCTTTTCTGGCTGGTCACCAAGTCGGAAGTAAAGTTTCTGGGCGAGCTCAAGGGAAAAATCTTCGGCACGACGACGCTGGGCGGCTCGCAGCATCTTGCCGCGTTGCGACTCTTGCAGAAAGCCGGGCTGGATCCCGACAAAGACATCACGGTCGTGATCGGCGGCGACGTGCCGGCACAGCTGCAAAGTCTAGTGAGCGGCGTCATTCAACTCGCCGCGCTGTCCCCGCCCACCGTCATCCTGGCGAGAGACAAATTCAAGTTAAAAATCCACGCTAGCACGCTCGAAGATGTGCCGAATCTGCAAAACGGCCTCGCGTTTACCGAGAAGATGCTGCGCGAGAAAAGAGACTTGGTAAAACGCATCCTACGCGCCCGCTCGCGCGCGCACCGATATTTTTGGGAGAATGAACGCGGGACGGCAGGAGTGTTGGCGAGTTACCTGAAAGTAGAACTGCCCGTCGCGCTCGAGTCTTACCGGCTTGCGCGTCCGGCCTTCACAGCCAACGGCCTCGCCACCGACAAAGAGATTGAAGACTTTCTGCGCGCCGACGCTGAAGTGCTCAAGCTGCGCGAACCGGTACAGGCGGCAAAAATTTTTGACTTCAGCCTGCAAAAGGAAGTAAATCAGGAGTTGGGAATCAAATAGCGTCGTTGCCAGCCTATGGGCACACCATTGATCCAGGCACTCGACATCACTCTGGTTTTCAAGTCCAAGGATCGCGATCCGGTCACCGCACTGCGAGATTTCAATCTCGAAGTCGGCAAAGGTGAGTTCGTCAGCATCGTCGGACCGTCGGGCTGCGGCAAAAGCACTTTTCTCAACTTGCTTTTGGGCCTCGTCAAACCTGATTCTGGCGAGATGAAGCTCAACGGCGCGCCGATCATCGGTCCCGGACAGGAAAGAGCCATGGTCTTTCAAGAGTTCGGTTTGCTGCCGTGGCGCACCGTGCGCGCCAATGTGGAATTGGGATTGGAGTTAAAAGGGATACCGGCGTCCCAGCGTTCGCAGCGCGCCACCGAGCTGATCAAGCTGGTCGGCTTGAAGGACTTTGAGCGCCATTACCCCCATGAACTCTCGGGCGGCATGAAACAGCGCGTTGGGCTGGCGCGCGCGCTGGCGACGGAACCGGAAGTGCTGTTGATGGACGAACCGTTCGCCGCCCTCGATGCGCAAACGCGCGATTTGATGCAAACCGAGCTCCTGGAGATCTGGGAGCGAACCAAGAAAACCGTGCTCTTCGTCACCCACAGCATCGAAGAGGCCGCTTATCTCTCCGATCGCGTCATCGTCATGACCGCGAGGCCGGGCCGCGCCAAAGAGACTTTGAAAATCCAGCTGCCCCGGCCGCGCGATTACGAGATGCGGCTCACGCCAGAATTCAACGAGATCAAGTCGCGCATCTGGGACGTGCTCAAAGAAGAGCTGACTTCGCGGGCGCCACAATGAAGCTTAAAGAATCCTTCGCCGAACATCGCCGCCTTTGGCTCGGGCTCGGCTCCGTGCTTTTCGTGATCGCAGCCTGGGAGGCGTTGCTGACGTACGTCTTTCCGGTCAATCCTTTCTTTTTTACGAAGCCCTCTCTCATCGCGGTGGCTTTCAAGGAGCAAGTCATTTACGGCGCGCTCTGGGGCGACCTGGCGGTCAGCAGCAAGGCCTTTTTGTGGGGCTTTGGCTTCGCCATTGTTCTCGGCATACCGTTGGGCGCGCTGATGGGTTGGCGACGCAAGGCCGGCTACACACTCGACCCATTTTTCACGGCGATGTACGCGAGCCCTCTAGTGGCTCTCGCTCCGCTCATCATCGTCGTTTTCGGCGTCGGCCTTTTCGCCAAATCGGTTTTGGTCTTTGCGCTTTCCGTCTTCCCTTTCATCTTCAACACCTTTGCCGGCGTGCGCTCCACCGACCGCTTGCTGATCAACGTGGTCCGGTCCTTCGGCGGCGGCGAAAAAGATCTCTATCTCAAGGTCATCTTTCCGAGCACCCTTCCCTTCATCGTCGCCGGCGCGAGAATCGCGCTTGGCAGGGGTCTGGTGGGGATTATCGTGGGAGAGTTCTACGCCGCTTCGGAAGGCATCGGCTACGCGATCTCCCGGTTTGGCGACACCTACCGACTGCCGGAAATGTTCGCGGCGATCTTTCTGTTGATGATCCTGGCGGTAGCGCTCACCGAAGGGATGAGAAAACTCGAATCCGTGCTGGCGCCGTGGAAGACCACACAGGAGACGCGATGAAGCGGCTTCAGAACTTCTACACCGAAAGAGAGCCGTCTATCCTGGGTGGAGGATTCATCCTGCTCTTGATCGTCCTGTGGGAATTGATGCCCCGCCTGCTAACGCTGCCCCAGGGCTTCTCCCTTTTCTTCACCACGCCCTGGAAGGTCATCGAGGCCTGCTACGAGCTTTTTGTGGAAAACAAAATCCAGGAGCATTTCTACGTCAGTTCGATCGAGTTCCTCGCAGGCCTCGGGCTAGCGATCATCGTAGGCTTGCCATTGGGACTCATCACCGGCCGGTCCCCCAACATCGATGCGATGGTCGACCCCTTCGTCACGATCTTTAATGCGACGCCCAGGCTGATTTTCTTGCCGCTATTCATCCTGTGGTTCGGCATCGGCATTTGGTCCAAGATCATCATCGTCTTTATCGGTGCCGTCTTTCCCCTTCTCATCAACACCTACGAGGGGGTAAAGAACGTCGATCGCGTATTGGTGAACGTGGTGAGGTCGTTCGGCGCCAACGAGTGGCAGGTCATGAAGATCGTGGTCCTGCCCAACTCAGTGCCTTACATTGTCGTGGGACTGCGCCTGGCGATCGGGCGGGCGATCCTCGGCGTGGTCGTCGGTGAATTTTTCGGCGCCAGCAAAGGCCTGGGCTTCATGATCGCCACCGCCGCCACGAACTACAAAGTCGACGTGGTGTTCGTGGGAGTGGCAATCTTTATGGGACTCTCTCTGGTCCTCACAATGGCGGTCAAGAAAATCGAATCCAACCTCTCCCGCTGGCGCCCCGAGGAAGCAAAGACGTTCTGAGAAATTTTCCTGACGGATAGCCGTTAGGAAAAAATCGAGCGTCGCGGAGAGGAACTCCTCGAAAAGTAGCTCGTCCCTTTTTACGGCCCCTAGTTACAGCGTTTTCAGCGCTAGGTCGACCGATTCTTGGGCCAGATCAAGCAAGTCCCGGACGTTGATCGTTTGCAGGCGCGAGAGCTTCTGCACGCTCAGGTGGCGCGCTGCCGTGCCCGCGTCCGTCAGTGGCTTCCATTTCGTTTTCGGTTGTTCCGAGCTTGGCGTTCATCGCGTTCCAACCGGGTTTACCTTGCTTGGTCACGCCAAAGTGAAATCCGACGTCCTCCAAAACTCGGAATGCGTAGAATGAGGAGTACGGGCCGATTTCGCGACGCGCCGTATAGAGATCGCCTAGCGCAAGTTGCAGCGCCGGAAATGGCTGAACCTTGCGAACAAGCGCAGCCGCGCTTCGCAAGCGAGCCTTGTCCGGATGGTTCGGATCAAGAGGGGCGTTCGCAAGTGTCTGATGCATGTACCCGCTGACCACCCCCTTGGGAACGTGCTCTCGAACTTCCAGCCAAGTGACCGGTTCGACATGCAGCACGATTCCGCCCGGATAGGAGACGAAAGCATCGGCGCGCACGAGGGTTCGCGCCAGTGTGTACGCAGTTGCTCGCGCCGCCCTATTCTGTTGAGGATTTCCGGCCCACAGAATGCCAAGCTGATCGCGCGTGCACACCGCCCCGAGGCCAGGCGCGAGTACCTCTTGATCGAAGTTGAGGTTGAGGCAACCCTCCCAAGGTCCCAACCTAAAGTTGAAAGAGAAGAGACTGGTTGGCATCTTGCGCCTGTTTCCAACTCAACCAGCTAACCATTTTAGTATACTGGTCAACGATACTGGAATCATCGAAATCTCTACAATGACAACTACTCCTTCAATCAATAACGTGTCACTTATTCTTTTTCGCAGGTATAGCCAATATCCTTGATCAGTATAGAATCACGATATCGGTCGATCCTGGAATCCGGGTCGCGCTAGCTATCGCCCGCGCGCTCGGAATGACGTTTGACTGATATTGCGAATTTCGGTTCCATGACATTAAATTCTTACTTCGTCACCTTCCTTCCCATCTCTTTGAGCACTTCATTAAGGAGATCCCGGGCGACGAATTGCTCGATGTCGGGCAGCGGTTTGCCCGCCGGCCATCCTAGCTCCGGAGTCGTCCGGGATTGAAACAGCTCCATCAGCAGGTCGTTGGGCATTTCTGGCCCATAGGCGTTCGCCACCTGCTTGTATATTCCCTCGGCCAAGGCGGCATCCTTTATTTCAAAATATTTCTGAATCACGTCGATGGTGCCCTGCTTGTTCGCCTTGACGTAATCGTTGGCTCTAACCATCGCGCGGATAAACCTTTTGGTCACGTCACGCTTTTCTTTGAGAAAGTCACGGTGAGTAATAAACGTGCCGCCGAGCCTCGGAATGTAATCCCCCGTCTTCACCAGGATTTTCAGCCCGGCCTTTTCCGCCCTGGCGGCATGGGGAAAGGAGAGTATCGCTGCATGGATCGATTTGTTGATCAGCGCGGCCACCCGGTCGGTCTCGGCGTTAAAGGTGATAACCTTGTAATCCTTGCCCGGCTCCATTTTGAAAAACTTTCCGAGTACGACCACTGCCTCCGTGTAGGCGGCTTGGCCCGGCCTCTCAAGACCGATTGTCTTTCCTTTCAATTCCTCCACCTGTTTGAATTCCGGCTGGGTAACGATCGTCCACTGAGAGACCAGAGACTCACCGACGATAAATGCGAGCGGGGCTCCTTTGAGCATCGCCTCGGAGCCGCCGCCGGGAATCGGCACGAACTCGACCTCTTTGGCGATGGCCGCCCGGACTAATACGCCTGCGGTAGTGGAAATGAAGTCGGCGTTCAGCCCCTCTGCTTTCAACAGCCCCTTGTCCACGGCGATGTAAGAGGGGATGTGAAAGCCGCTGCCGCCGATGGTCTTGCCGATCTTGATCGACTGCGCGGACGAAGGCTTATCAGCGCAGATCATGATAACTGCGATGGCCAGAGTGGCGACCAGCGCGAAGTAAAGCCGTTGCCTCCAAGTGATGATGACGAGATCCATAAGTTATCTCCTTTTGCGTGGGTAAAGCCTTCGAAATCGATTTCACATTAATCCCGGCCATGTCAATTAAGCAAGCTCACTGGTCAAGGTTTGACAGTGCCAACACGCCAACCTAATGTATGCTTTCACATTATCTGAGGAGGACTAGCAATGAACATTCTCATAACAGGAGCTGGGCTGATAGGAACTCATGCCGCGCGCCACGCGGTCGACGCCGGCCACAAGGTCGTGCTCTTCGATCTCTCGCCCAACCGCGACTACATTCAGAAAGTAGTCGGAAAAGACAAAGCCGACGTGGTCGCGGCGGACATGCGCGACTTGCCGGCACTCTTAAGCGCGCTGGAAAAATACAACGTCGACACCATGGCGCATACTGCCGGCTTGATCGGCGGCCGCGTGCAGGAGAACTCTTACACCGGTGCGACCAACAACATTCTCGGCACGATCAATGTGCTCGAAGCTTCGCGCTTGAGAAAACTACGGCGGGTGGTTTACGTCAGCACCTTCGGCGTATACGACCGCTCCAAAATCACCGCCACTGCCATCCGCGAAGGCGACCCTATCGGCGGCCACAACCTTTATACTGTTACCAAGCTCTGCTCCGAGCATCTGGTTCATTCCTACACGGAACAATACGACCTCGATACAATCATCATCCGCCCGGGCGGTGTTTTCGGCCGCGGCTTTTACGTCGGCGGCTCCACCGTCGGAAAGATCATGCGCGATCTGGCGCTGAACATCGTCAAGGGCGATCCGATCACTCTCGATGCAAAAACTTTCGGCCCCAATGAATATGTCTACGGCAAAGATGTCGGCATGGCGCTATTTCTCGCCTGCCAGGCGCAAAATCCGAGACAGCGTATATACAACGCGGGGACAGGCGTCGTGCACGGCGCCAACGAGCTCGCGCAAGTCGTCAGAGAGCTGACACCCAAAACTGAAGTCAAAGTCACGGGCGCAACCAGCGCGGAAAAAAGCCGCAGCATCCCGATGGATATCAGCATTTCAAAAGCCGAGTTAGGCTATGCGTCGAAGTTTCCTCTGAAAGAAGCGTTGCGCGATTACATGGAAGATTTATGGGCAGACGGCGCGCGCGCAGGTATGTAAGCCATACCGGGACGCGCGTTCCTTTTCATCGACGGCAGCTAAATAATCAACTGCATGCGGGACGGTCAAGCGCTGAAGCGAAACCGAATCATGTAATACAACGCGGCAAATCCGTCTTTCCAGGTGATTTTTTTGCCTTCTTCATACGTGCGGCCGTGGTATGCGATCGGCACTTCGTAAAAGCGGCAGCCTTTTTTCGCCAGCTTCACGGTGATTTCCGGCTCGAAGCCAAATCGCTTGGATTCAAGCTCGATGCCTTTCAGCACCTCAGCGCGAAAGACTTTATAACCGACTTCCATGTCGGATAGATTCAAATTCGTGAGCATATTGGACAGCAGCGTCAGCATCCGATTGCCCAGGGAGTGCCAAAAAAAAAGCACTCGATGCGCGCCGCCGCCGGCGAAGCGCGTGCCATAAACGACATCGGCCAATCCGTCTTGGATCGGCTGCAACAAGCTCGGGTAATCCTTGGGATCGTATTCCAAATCCGCGTCCTGGATAATTACCACGTCGCCGGTCACGTGACTGATGGCGCTCTTCAGCGCCGCGCCCTTGCCTTCGTTTTGTGGTTGAAAAAAAACTTTGACGATATTCCGCTCGTCTTCCGCACGGCGATTTTCTGCTTGCAGCCGGGTCAAGATCTCGCGGCTGCGATCTTTCGAGCCATCGTCGACAAGGATTATCTCCTTCGGCAACGGCACGGCGCACACACGGCGCACGATTTCCTCCAATGTGCGCTCTTCGTTGTAGACGGCAACCAGGACCGAGAGCTTCACTGTTCGAATTCGCGCTTCTTGAGCTCGCGCACAAATGCAGAGAGCTTGGGATCGGCGTTGACGGCTTCGTTGATCTTCGCTTGAAAGTCCGCGGCCGCCCGCTCCAGAGGAGTCGTGTCCACTCGCAAACCGAGCCACCGATTGAGGCGCAGGAGCAACGCCAGGGTGCCGCGCGGGTTGGGCGACACGGAAAGATAATGGGGCAGTGAAGCCCACAGACTCACGTGCGGCACGCCCGCGGCGCGGCACGCGTCGGCCAATACGCCGACGATACCCGTCGGCCCCTGGTAACGCGACGGCACGAGATCGAGTTGATCCACTAATTGGGGATCGGTGGAAAACCCCGTGAGCGGCACCGGCCGGGTGTAGAGCACTTCATCGAGATAAGCGCCCAACGTAATCACCATCTCGGCCTCACACTCGCGCGCGAAACGGAGCATCGTTTCGGTAAAAGTGCGCCAGCGCAGATGCGGCTCCGCGCCGATGCCGAGCACGAAATCTTTTTCGACGCCGATGCCGGGACCGTAGTAAAAGTCGTAAGATGGCCAGTGAATTTCTCGCTCCTTGCGGTCGTTCAGGCGCACCACCGGAC
>Ga0137376_10000705_pt1 | contig 16655 bp, 15 predicted proteins | sample SagtaG_23_FD_104814 | JGI IMG/M metagenome (GOLD analysis project Ga0137376, IMG submission 104814) | Vadose zone soil microbial communities from Sagehorn Ranch, Mendocino, California, USA - Sage2_L_20_16 metaG | ecosystem: Environmental > Terrestrial > Soil > Vadose zone | place: USA...
CCACCGCAGTGTCTCCGTCGGCCCGTCCTCGCGCGACCTGCCGTTGCGGACCACAATCACGATCACCGGCTAGCGACGAGGTTCAACGCGAACGGGGCCAGGCCGCCGCCACCGCCGAACGGACCGGGGAGCTCGCCCGGCACTAGCACCACGTCCAACCAGCAGCAGAGGCGCCGGTCGCACCTCGACTCGGTGCCATCCGGACATACCCCGCGCCGCGGCGGCAAAGCGCAGGCGCGGATCTCAGATTGAGACCGGTCACAACCTGGATGTCGTTGAGACTCACGACCATGTTGGACGGGGCGGAGAAGCCGACCCGTGCGGTCGAGGACTACGTCAAGGCGATCTACGGTCTCGATGAGCGCGGCTGCATGGTGACCACCACGGTGCTGGCCGCCGAGCTACAGGTCACCGCGTCGTCGGTGTCGGCCATGCTTGGCCGGCTGCGGGCCATGGGCCTGATCACCCACCGGCCCTATTCCGACGTCAGCCTGTCGGCGTCCGGATTGCAGGTGGCGATGCGGGTGATCCGCCGCCGGCGGCTGGTCGAGCTGTTCCTTGTCAAGAGCCTGGGGTATGGCTGGGACGAGGTCGAGGGCGAGGCCGAGGTGCTCGAGCACGCCGCGTCGGACCTGTTCGTCGAGCGGATCGCGGCCAAGCTCGGCGACCCCGTGGTCGATCCGCACGGCGATCCGATTCCCACGCAGGACGGTCAACTGCTGGCCGCGCCGAGCGAGTTGCTCTCCCAGCTCGAGCCGGGCGCGGCCGGCCGTCTGGTTCGGGTCTGGAACGGCAATCCGGAGGTGCTGCGCTATCTCGACACCTGCGGCATCGACCTCGGCGATCGGATCGAGGTCGTCGGTCGAGAGCCCTTCGGTGGCTCCTTGGTGGTCCGAATCGGCGAGCCGAAGGAAGGGCGGGTGCACGGCTTCGGCTACGGCCTGGCCGAGATGCTCTCCGTCGAGCTCGATGAGCCGCGATGACAGCGGTCTCCACAGCCCCGGCCCGCCTCACCCTGCAGGACGTACGCCGCCGGGGTCGCGTCCGCACGACCGCGGCGCTGTTCGGCCCGGCGTTCGTCGCGTCCGTCGCCTACGTCGATCCGGGAAACTTCGCGACGAACTTCGCCGGCGGCGCCGAACACGGTTACCGGCTCGTGTGGGTCATCGTGCTGGCCAACCTGATGGCCATCCAGGTGCAGTACCTCACCTCGAAGGCGGGACTCGCGACCGGACGAAGCCTGCCTGAACTGTGCCGAGACAGATTCGGTCGACGCGCCAATCTCGTGCTGTGGATACAGGCCGAGGTGATCGCCATGGCGACCGATCTCGCCGAGTTCGTCGGCGCCGCGGTCGGGCTGAACCTGGTCTTCGGAATCCCCCTGCTACAGGCTGGGCTCATCACCGCCGTCGTCGCATTCGTGATCCTGGCGCTGGAGCAGCGCGGCTACCGCCGCTTCGAACTGGCGATCATCGCGCTGCTCACGTTCGTCGGCGCCGGGTTCGTCTACGTATTCTTCGCGGCCGGCGGTCAGCACTACGGGCAACTCGCCGCCGGTGTCATTCCGCACCTCGGTGGTGGCACCCAGTTGAGCCTGACGGTCGGCATCATCGGCGCCACCGTGATGCCGCACGTCGTCTACCTGCACTCGGCATTGCAGAAGGACCGGATCCGTGCGGCGGACCGGCACGAACGCAAGACGCTGCTGAGGTACAACAAGTGGGACTGCATCGTCGGGCTCGGCCTCGCCGGCGTGGTCAACCTGTCGATGCTCTGCATCGCCGCGGCCCTGTTTCACAAGCCCGGCCAACCCGGTGTCAGCGACCTCGGCTCGATTCACGCCCATCTGGCAGCGCTGCTCGGCGGAGGCGCGGCGCTGGCCTTCGGAATCGCATTGATGGCGTCGGGCCTGTCGTCGTCGAGCGTGGGCACCTACGCGGGCCAGATCGTCATGGCCGGATTCATGAACTGGCGCATCCCGTTGCTGCTGCGCCGCGGACTGACCATGCTCCCGTCGCTCGTCGTGCTGGCGTTGGCCGTGAACACCAGCCAGGCACTGGTTCTGTCTCAGATCGTGCTGTCATTCGGCATCCCGTTCGCGCTCGTCCCGCTGCTGCTGGCCACCCGCGACCGTCGGGTGATGGCGGAGATGACCAATCGCCGGCTGACGAACGTGACCATGCTCCTGATCACCGTGACCATCACCGGACTGAACGCCTACCTGCTCTACGACACCATCAGCGGCCTGTTCTGACCCCGGGGACAAACGCAGATCGGTCCCCTTAGGCTCCCCGCGTCCTCATGTGCGGGATGTATGTGCCGATTGGAATTCCGACTATGGCCTGTTGACGGTGCGCCCCCGCGCATGGAAGGGGATCGTTCGTGTCGCGTCCGGTGACGGTGCTCGTGCTGACACCGAGCATTGGCGGGTTCTATTTCGGCGAGCTGCTCGCGGGGCTCGGCCGGGAAGTTACCGGCTCGGGTGGGCGGCTCGTGCTGGTCCAGACGCTCGATCATGGAACGCGTAACAATGAGGCGAGCGAACCGAGCGACTTCGCGACCCGGGTCGCCTGGGCGGAGGCCGACGGGGTCGTCTCGGTCACGTCGGCCGCCGGCGGGCCCTACCTGCAGCAGCTCAGTGATTCGGGTAAGCCGGTGGTGTTGGTCAGCACGCGGATGCTGGACTTCGAGGCGCCGGTCGCGTTGCCGGACAATCACGGCGGCACGTTCGCCGCGGTGGAGCATCTGATCGAGCACGGCCACACCCGGATCGGCTTCGTCGGCAATCTTGGCCAGGCTGATGTGCGCGACCGCCGCGCGGCGTATCTGGACGCGCTGGCCGCGCACAACATCCCGGCGGATTCAGGACTGTTGTTCCCGGCACCCAACAACGACTGGGCGGGCGGCGCCCAGGCAGGCTACGACGTGATTGCCTCGCCTGATCGGCCGACCGCGCTGATGGTCGCCACTGACCGCAATGCGATCGGGTTGATGCGGACGTTGACCGACGCCGGGCTCCGCGTGCCGCACGACGTCGCGGTCGTCGGGTTCGACAACATAGAGGCCGCGGCGTTCAGCACGCCTGCGCTGTCGAGCGTCGAGCAGCGCTTCGACGACGTGGGCGCGCTCGCCGGCCGGCTGCTGCTCAGCCTGCTTCGGGGCGAGGAAGTGGTTTTCACCTCGCATGTCCTGCCTGCCTCGGCAATTGTCCGGCGAGCCTCGTGCGGCTGCGGTACCGACGCGGCCGGCACCGAGAGCGGTAGACACGAGCAACCGCATGACGCGTCGGTCGCGCTCGGCGCGCTCGAGAAGACGATCAGCGGATTGTTGCTCACCGGCCACCGCGCGGCCGACGACGCCATGCACGACACGGTGCACGCGATGGTCGTCGAGATCGGACGGCTGACCGGCGAGGCGGACGACGCCCCGGCCGAGGGCATCCGACGGCTGGCGACATCGCTGGGCCGCCTCACGACGCGCCCGGACGTGCTGCGCCGCATCACCGGCGCCGTGCTCGAGTACCTGGAGCGGGAGGTCACGCCTGCGGGCTCTCCGCGCGTCGCGCCCGCACACGGTCAACTGGCGGTCACGCTGTGGCAACTGCACGCCGGGGCGTTCCTGCGCCAGGCGGAGATCACCCAGGCGGCGCTCGAGGAGCAGTACGCGGTCGATGCCGGGTTGCTCGACGCAGGGGGCGCCGACCCGCGCCACCTCAACTGGCTCGCCACCACGCACGTGCGTGCGGGTGTGCTGGCACTGTGGGAAGACGACCAGCTGCGGATCGCCGGCAGCTACGACCCGAGCGGCGCGCTACCCGATACCGTCGGGACCTCGACGACACCCGAGGACTTTCCCCCGGCGGCATTCATCGGCGCAGCACAGCCAGCCGACCTCGGCGCGTGCATCGTCGTGCCGGTAGCCAACCGGGATCGCGACTGGGGGTTGCTTGCCATCATCGGCGAGATCGACACGACCTCCACGCTGGAGACGTATCACCACTGGGCGACCCAGCTGTGTGCCCGGTTCGAGGACGACGTCCTGCAGGAAGCTGTGCGCGAAAGCGAGCAGCGTTACGCTCTCGCCGCCCGGGCGACCAACGACGGTCTGTGGGAGTGGAACCTGCGAACCGGCGGGGTCTACATGTCCGAGCGCTGCTACGCGCTGCTAGGGCTCCCGCCCGCCGCGGACGCCGATAGCGACACCGACCGCATGATGCAGTGGGAGGCATTGGTTCATCCGGACGACCTGGCCGAGATGCACCGCGCGATCCGCACGGTCGTGGCCGGCGATCAGGAGACGGTGAACTCCGAGTACCGGGTCCGGCTCGGCGACGGCTCATACCGGTGGCTGCTTGCCCGTGCGCTCGGGGTGCCGTCGCCGCACGGCTCGGTCGAGCGGGTCGTGGGCTCGCTGTCCGACATCCACGAACGGCGCAGCCTCGAGGAGCAACTGCGCAAGAACGCCCTGTACGACGCGCTGACCGGGCTGCCGAACCGGCGCCTGTTCCTCGGTCGACTCGATCACGCCCTCAAGCTCTGGCAACGCGACAAGGCACCGTTCGCCGTCATCTTCCTCGACCTCGACGGGTTCAAAGCCGTCAACGACTCCCTCGGCCACCAGATGGGCGACCGCGTCCTGAACGCGGTCGGCGCCCGCATCGCGGGCGAGCTTCGCGCTGTCGACATCGCCGCTCGGTTCGGCGGCGACAAGTTCGCGATCCTGCTGCACGGGGTCGAACCCGACGACGTCCTCGGTGTCGCCGAGCGTATACAGCTCAGTCTGGCCGAAGTGATCGACCTCGACGGCCAGGACTTCGTCATCGGCGCAAGCCTCGGCATCGCCACGAGCAACGTCGACTACGCCAGCGCCGAGGACATCCTGCGCGACGCGGACACGGCGATGTACCACGCGAAAGAAGCCGACCGGGGCACCGTGTCCTTCTTCGACACAGCAATGCATACGAACGCCTTGACCAAGCTCCGCGCGGGAGCCAACCTGCGGCGCGCGCTCGACGAGAACCAGTTCGAGATGCACTACCAACCCATCGTCGACCTAACCACCGGACGCGCCGACAGGTTCGAAGCGCTCGTACGCTGGCGCAACCCCGAGTCCGGCCTCGAACTGCCCGCCGCGTTCCTGCCGGCGATGGCCGAGACCGGACTCATCGTCCAGCTGGGCAGGTGGGTCATCGACGACGTCTGCCGCCAGCTCGCAGCCTGGGGACCAAGCGTCGCGAACGTCGCGGTGAACCTGTCCGACCGCGAGTTCTGGCACACGGGGCTGCTGACGCACGTGTTGCACAGCCTCAACCGACACAACCTCACCGCCGACCGGCTCACCCTGGAAATCACCGAAGGCGTCATCATGCGCCGCCCCGAAGCCGCCAAGCGGCTGATGCGCGACCTGCACGACGCAGGGCTCGCCCTGCACGTCGACGACTTCGGAACCGGCTACTCGTCCCTTCAAGTGCTGCACCATTTCCCGGTCGACGCGTTCAAGATCGACCGTTCCTTCATCGAGACCCTGAGGACCGGCGACCACACCGACGAACTCGTCCGGGCCATCATCGCGATGGGCAAGGCCCTCGGCCTCACCGTCGCGGCCGAGGGCATCGAGACGACCGGGCAATTCGAGCTCCTGCGCCAGATCGGCTGCGAGAACGGCCAGGGCTTCCTGTTTGCGCCCGCCGTCCCAGCCGACCACGTCAGCGAGTTGCTCGGCCACACGCTCGGCACGGGTCAGCACAACCCCGCATGGGCAGCGCCGGCCCGCTAGGCGCACGCGAGTGCGTCAAAGATGATTGACGCGGCCAGCGCGGTCAATCTACATTGACGGCATGAGTGGTGCAGTGGCCAAGGGCACTCGCATGGTGGAGGCGGCGGCGGATCCGGACCCGGCGACGGGCTTGGCGGCAGTGGCGGCGTTACGGGGTCTGGTCGAGGTGCTCGAGGAGCTGCAGGTCGACAATGCCCGGTCGAAGGGCTGGTCGTGGCGGGATATCGCGAGGGTGCTGGGCGTGACCAAGCAGGCCACGCACTACAAGCATGCCGGCCGGCTTCGGGCAGGCCGATGATGGCGAAGATGGCGCAGGGCCTGTCGCCGGCTGCCTTGGAGGTCAGCCGTTTGGCGGAGAGTGAGCGGGTCCGGCTGGGCCATCCGTATCTGGGCGATGAGCATCTGCTGCTCGGCGTGCTCGCACACGCCTCGAACGGGGCCGCGGCCATGCTCACCGAGCGCGGACTGGACCTGACCACCGCACGGGCCGGGATCGCGCGCCTCGCCGAGGAAGCTGGCCCCATCGCGCGTGACGACGCCGCGGTCTTGCGTGAGTTCGGGATTGACGTGGCGCAGATGCGCCGGCAGTTGGAGTCGACCTTCGGTGTACTGGCGGTACACGAGGCCGAACGGCATGTCCGGCTGCGGCCGAGGTGGCGCGGCCGTGGCGGGCACAGCCCCCTGTGCGGGCCGCCGTATCTGATCAAGCGCGCGCAGTTCATCGCCTGCACCACTGCTGGCAAACGCGGAGACCAGCAGATCCGGCCCGAGCACCTGCTCTACGGCGTGCTGCGTGTGGCCCGTGACCCGCTCGGGTCCGGGTTAGGCCGCCGCGGGCGCCGCGAGATGGCCCGGCTCGGCGTGCGCGCCGGGGCGCCGCACCCGGTACGCCTGCTGCTCGCCGAGCACCACATCGACCTACATCGGCTGAGCGAGGATCTGCTCGCCGGCCACACGACCTGAGTCTCCACCGAGGAAGAGGCCTGTGATGACTACTGCTGCGGCAGCGACCGAGTCCGACGTCGCCGAGACAGTGGAGTGCTGGTGCTGTGCCACGGCCTACGAGGAGTCTGATCTGGTGCGGCTGGGCAGCCATCCTGAAGTCGCAGTGTGCTTGGCGTGCGCGCATTACCTGCACCTGCAGGCCCGCGGCCGAGAGGATGCGCGGCGCCCGTCACCGACGTCTCGAGTGCGCGATCAGCTGCGCGCGGCGCGGCGGCTGGTCATCCGACGCGGCTGGCAGCACAACCGGGTCGTCGGCGCGCCGCTGCGCTGGCTGGGCCGGCACCTGCCCTGACTTCGCGACACGAGGCCGGCCCGCCTGACCCGAGGCCGGGTTGAGGACGGCCGTCGATTCATGGGCAATCCTCACGGCGGTCGAGGCAGACGTCGAACAAGATGTTGTCATGGCTTGGTTCCTTCTCGTCGTCGCCGGCATCTTCGAGACCGGCTTCGCGGTGTTCCTCAAACAGAGCCACGGCATCACCCGGCTCGCGCCCACTGTCGGCTTCGCGATATGTGCCCTGATCAGCTTCGGGCTGCTCACAGTTGCACTGAGATCCCTCGAGGTCGGTCCCGCCTACGCCGCCTGGACCGGCATCGGCGCGGCAGGCACGGCAGCCATCGGAATGCTTGTGCTCGGCGACAAGGTAACCGCGGTGAAGCTGGCATCGATCGCGCTGATCCTGCTGGGTGTGATCGGCTTGAACCTCTCTGGCGTGACGCCTTAGCGCATCCACGAGGTCAGGCAATCCGGCCCGGCGTCCCTCTGCGCCACGACTCCGGTTCGGACTAGCGTCGACGCTTCACCACATCACCCAAGGAGACAGGATGCCGACCCGCACTGCCCGCACAGCTTGGACAGGAACATTGGAAGCCGGCTCCGGCACAGTCGAGCTCGTCAGCTCGGGTGTTGGCACCTACGAGGTGTCCTTTCCCAAGCGAGCCGCCGAAGACGCCGACGGCACGACCAGCCCCGAAGAATTGATCGCAGCGGCACACTCTGCGTGCTACGCGATGCAACTCTCGGGACGGATCGCGCGAGCCGGCGGAACCCCGCAGGCTCTCGACGTGCGAGCCGACGTCACGCTCGGTCCCGACCCGGCCGGCGGCTTTCGGCTCACCGGCATCACGCTCACCGTCCGCGGCAAGGTGGACGGGCTAGACGCCGACGCCTTCCACAGCGCTGCGGAGGCGGCCAAAGCCGGCTGCCCGGTCAGCAAGGCGCTGACCGGAGTCGAGATCACCTTGGACGCGGCGCTGGCAGACTGATTCGCCGACTGCTGACGGATCTCGGTCCGGTCAGGCTCGGCGCGTGGACGCCGCCGCGATCGAGCGCGCTCGTGATTGCGAGAATCACGACCGCGAGCAAGACGATCAGCACGGCGACGCGATCGAGCGCGCGATGCGGATGGCTCGGGTGACGCGCCGGTCCCGGCGGAATCGGCCTGCCGACGAGGCGGCGCGCTAGCGCGTAGGCGAGTAACAGCGCGCCAGCGACGATCCACAGATCCGCCACGTTGCACCGGCCGGGACCGCCGCCGGGAATGAAGTCAACGACTCCCCGTGCGCTGCCGGGCGCCGTCCAGTTGTGCAGGCCGAGCCGGTCGAGAATGTTGCTGACCCATCCGCCGATAGCCATCCCGCCGCCGAGCAACACGCACGTCGAACGGCGACGACCTAGTAGTTGCCGGACCGCGGCGACGAGCACGACACCGCCGATCACGTCCGACAACGCGCCGCTGACCGGGCCGGCGAACCAGGACCGGATGCCCGGGCCGAGAAGTACGTAGCCGCCGCTGTTGATCAGCGAACCGTCGACGTGCCGCCACGCCCACCACTTGACGGCCTGGTCGGTGCAGATAACGGTGACCGACACCGCCACGAGCAGCCACCGTTGCCCGACGCCCGAGTTCGCATCTTCGGTCATCACGGCTCAACCCCAGTCGGTCCGTGTGGCCCAATCGTAGTGACGTGTCGCGCCGCAAGCAGTGGCCGAGGTTCGCGTTCCGTGCGACGATTCGCCGAGCCGCTGCGGGGACGCGGCTGGGTTCGGCCGCGTCGCTGATCGACGCACGCTGACGGACCGCTGCCGGGAGGGGGCGAGCGATGTCCATTGCGACTGAACGCCGCGCCGCGACGAGTCGGGCCGGACTGGTGGCCGTGCTCCTGGCCGGGGCGGCAGTCGCGGTCACGTTAGGCGTGTACGCCAAGGTGCACACCCCGGCCGGACGGCCGTTGTTCACCCTCGGGTTCTCCGGGATGCTGCAGATGAAAGTCTGGCTGGGCACCGCGGCGGTCGCCCTGCTGATCGTGCAACTGGTCACCGCGCTGTGGATGTGGGGCCGCCTGCCAGGGGCCGGAGCGGCGCCTGCCTGGGGCTCGGTGCTCCATCGGTGGAGTGGCAGCCTCGCGTTCGTATTCTCCTTGCCGGTGGCGTTCCACTGCTTGTGGGCGCTCGGATTCGGCACAACGGACTTCCGGGTGATCGTCCATAGCGTCGCCGGATGCATGTTCTACGGCGCGTACGCAGCAAAGATGCTCGGGCTGCGGCTGCGTGAATCGCCGGGATGGTTGGTGCCGCTGCTCGGCGGCAGCGTATTCGGACTGCTCGTGGTGACGTGGCTGACCGCAGTGCTGTGGTTCTTCACGCGCTCCGGCATTCCGCTGATCTGACGAGGGAGTGGGTATGACACTGGATGCGCTGTCGCGCCGTTCCCTCATGCGCGGCCTTGTCGTGACTGCGGTCGGCGGAATCGCGGGCTTCGCCGTGGCTCGCAACAGCGCGGCCGCGAAGGCCAAGACGCCGACCACGGCCGCCAACGGGTACGGCCGCGCGCCCAGCACCGGCGGGCGACTGCTGGCGCGCGTCGACCAGGTGCCGCCATCTGGCGGACTGATCCTGGACGATCCGGCGGTCGTGCTCACCCGCGGATCGGGCGACGACGTGCACGGGTTCTCCGCCGTGTGCACCCATCAGGGCTGCACGGTCGGCAGTGTTGCGAACGGCGTCATCACCTGCCCGTGTCACGGCAGTCACTTCAATGCGCAGACCGGCGCGGTGATCTCCGGTCCGGCGCCCAGTCCGCTTCCGGCGATCGCGGTCGTCGTCCGCGACGGTGCTGTCTACACGACGTAGGAGGTCGCAAGATGTGGTGGCGGGTACTGCCGACGCTCCTGTGGCTCGCGGCTGCGGGCTTCGCCATCGGCGCGCTGATCGCGCTGTCGTAGCTTGGCCTAATTGCGGGCAAACCCTTGACGGGGCGCCTCGTCGGGGCCAACGGTGTATTCCGGGCGGCTCAGACGAGGAGGCGCGGAATGCGCAAGTGGATCATGATCGCCGGCGCTGCGGTGTTGGGCAGTGCTCTTGTCACCGGGCCGATCCAGCTTCTCGCCGGCGCTGCGCCGGGGCTGCCGTCGGCGCACGTCTGGATCACGACGCCGGACGGCACGCAGCGGATGCACGACGCCGGCGCGGTCGCGTTTCACCAGGGAGCCTCGGCGAACCTGACCGTCACGGTCGACCCGAGCCGGGTGTATCAGCGGATGGACGGCTTCGGGGCGTCGATCACGGACTCCTCGGCAAGCGTGCTGTACCGGCTCGGTCCGCAGCAGCGGGACGCCGCGATGCGCGACCTGTTCGGCACCGACCGCCTGTCGTTGCTGCGGCAGCCGATGGGCGCGTCCGACTTCGTCGACGGGCCGTTCTACACCTACGACGACCTGTCGGCGGGAGCGACCGACTACGGCATGCGCCACTTCTCGGTCGAGCACGACCGCCAGCAGATCCTGCCGCTGCTGCGCCAGGCCCGCGCCCTCAACCCGGCGCTGAAGATCATCGCTACGCCATGGAGTCCACCGGCTTGGATGAAGACATCAGCGTCGCTCATCGGCGGGCGGCTCGTCGACGACCCCCGCATCTACGACGCGTATGCGCTGTACTTCGTGAAGTTCATCCAGGCCTACCAGCGCGCGGGCGTGCCGATCTACGCCGTCACGCTGCAGAACGAGCCGCAGAACCGAAACCCGAACGCGTACCCGGGCATGGACATGCCGGTGGCCCAAGAGGCCAAGCTGGTCGACGCGCTCGGCCCGGCGCTGCAGCGAGCCGGCCTGCACACGAAGCTGCTGGGCTACGACCACAACTGGTCCGAGCATCCGAACGACATCGCCTCGACGCCGCCCGGCGAGGACCCCGAGGTCGACTACCCCTTCGACCTGTTGCGCAGCGACGCCGCGCAGTGGCTGGCAGGCACGGCGTTCCACTGCTACTCCGGTGACCAGTCACGGCAGACCGACCTGCACAAAGCCTTTCCGGACAAGGAGATCTGGTTCACCGAGTGCTCCGGGTCGCACGGGCCGACCGACCCACCGGCGCAGGTCTTCTCCGACACGCTCAAGTGGCACGCCCGCAACCTCGTGCTCGGCGTAACCCGGAACTGGGGCCAGTCGGTCGTCAACTGGAACCTGGCGCTCGACCCGTCAGGCGGTCCGCACAACGGCGGCTGCGGCACGTGCACCGGAGTGCTCACCGTCGGACCCGGGCAGACGGTCACGCGCGACGCCGAGTACTACACGCTCGGCCACCTGGCCCGCTTCGTGCGTCCGGGTGCCGTGCGAATCGCGAGCAGTTCGTTCGGCACGACCGGCTGGAACGGGCAGATCATGGACGCCGCGTTCCGCAACCCGGACGGCTCGATCGCGCTCGTCGCGCACAACGAGAACGACGATCCGCGAAGCCTCGCCGTCGCTGAAGGCGATGCGTCCTTCGACTACACGCTGCCCGGCGGCGCGCTCGCCACGTTCACCTGGCCGGCGTCCAGCGCGCTCGACAACGGATTGCGCCTGCTGCCCGCCGATTCGATGACCGCAACCGCGACGGCGGGAGGCGCGGATGCTGCCAAGGCGGTCGACGACGACGCGAGCACGCGCTGGACGACGGGCGCGGCACAGCAGCCGGGGCAGACCCTGCAGGTAGACCTCGGTGGCGCCGCTGCGGCGCGCCGGCTCGTCCTCGACACCGGACCCGACACGTCGGACTACCCGCGTGGCTACGCCGTCTCCACCAGCGCCGACGGCGTTACCTGGTCGACACCGGTCACCGGCAGCGGCGCCGGCCAGCTCAGCACCGTCGGGTTGGCCGGCGATGCGGTGCGGTACCTGCGGATCACGCAGACCGCGACTGCCCCGCAGTGGTGGAGCGTCGCCGACCTGCGCGTGTACGCCTGAGCTGCCGCGCAGCCGACTCCAAGCCGGCTCACATCGCGGCTTAGTGCCGACTTGACGGCCAGATGGGGCTGCGATGAGGGCGGCTGCCTCATGTTGGGTATGCGCCCCGACGGGGCGTGCAGGACATCTCGACAGACCGAAGGAGATACCCAACATGAGTGACGAGCCACGTACTGAACCCGCCGCGTCCAAGCGCCTGAGCCGGGGCATGAAGATCGGCCTGATCGGCGCCGGAGTCGCCGCCGGCACCATCGGCGCGAGCGCGGTGGCCGCCGGCGCCGAGTCGACCTCGCCCGCACCGGCAACATCCAGCGCCGCCGCGCCGAGTGGGCCGAGTGGCTCGGCGAAGCCGAACGACCACGGATCGGCTCCCGTCCGCGACGACGAGAAGGCGGTCAGCGCCAGCACGGCGGCGACGCTGAAGGCAGCCGCTCTCAAGGCGGTCCCGGGCGGCACGGTCTACCGGGTCGAGACGGACGCGGGCGACGCCGCGTACGAGGCGCACATGACCAAGGCGGACGGCACCGAGGTGACGGTCAAGTTCGACAAGAACCTCAAGGTCACCGGTGTCGAGACGGGCATGGGCAAGGGCGACCCGGCACCGGCCGGCCAGCCGCCTAAACAGCACTGATCACGCGGGAGTCGCCGCGCCGGTATCGACGCGGCGACTCCCCCACCGGTTGATCAGTGGATCGTGAATGACGCCTTCACAGCCACGTCGTACGGCGTGGTGTTGTTCTTGTTCAACTGCACCTCGTAGGCACCTGGCTCCACGGTCGGCGGCCCGGACGCGTTGATGTCGCCCTGACTCTCACCGAGCGTCGAGACCGGGAACTTGACGTTCACCACCTGCGACTGGCCGACAGCCACCGTAACGCGGGCGAAGCCCACGAGGCGCTGCGTCGGCACCACCACGCTGCTGACCGGCTGATGGACGTAGACCGGCACGATATCCGTGCCGCTGCGAGGTCCGGTGTTGGTCACGGTGAACGTCGCCGTAGCCGTTCCGTTCGTCGAAACGTTCGGGGTGACCGACAGGCCGCTCGTCGTGAACGTCGTGTACGACAAGCCGTACCCGAACGGGTAGAGCGGGTTGTACGAGTGGCCCTGCCCGGAACCCGTGCCCGGCAACTGGTCGAAGAACTTCGGCTGGTCGCCGAGTGGCGAGGGCGCCCCGCCGTTGAAGTCCCCGCCGACCTTGTCGGCATCCGACGGCCAACTCACCGACAGCTTGCCGCTCGGGTTGACATCGCCGAAGATCACGTCGGCGATTGCCTTACCGGCTTCGGTACTGCCCTGGTAGGCCATGATCACACCGGCTGCGGACTCGGCTGCGGATCCGAGACCGACCGGGCGGCCGGCGATGACGACCACGATCACCGGCTTGCCCGTCGCCTTGAGGGCGCTGATCAGGGCTTTCTGGTCCGGCGGGAGCTGCGGAGCCGGATTGTCGCCGAGGCCTTCGGCATAGGCCGTCTCGCCGACCGCGACGACGTACGCGCTCGCATCGGCCTGCGCCAAGGCGCTCGCCTGATCGGGTGCGTACACGGCATGCGAATCCTCGCCGAGAATGCCCGCCTGCACCGTGGTGCCCGGTGGAATCTGGTCTGGGGCACCCATGCAGCAGACGTGGTTGTCCTTCTCGAACACGCCCTGCCAGCTGACACTCCAGCCGCCGAGCTGGTGGGCCATCGAATCGGCGCTCGGCCCGGTGACGACCACCTTGGCGGTCTTCGACAGGGGCAGCGCGTTGCCCTGGTTGCGCAGCAGGGTCACCGACTCACGAGTGGCGTCGAGCGCGGTGTCACGTCCGGCGGTGACGGCCGCGTTCGCCTTGCTCGCGTCGACACACGGGACGCTCGTGTCACTGACGCACGGCTGGTCGAACAAGCCGGTCTGGAACTTGAGCGTGAGGATCCGCCGCACTGCCTCGTTGATGCGCGGCAGCCGAATGGCGCCGGACGAGACATCGTGCAGGATTGCCGCCTGCCACTGATCCGGGTTCTGCACCTGCATGCTCATGTCGACGCCCGCGTTCACTGCCTTGGCGATCGCGCCGGCTAGATCCGGCGCGATGTTGTAGGCGGTCTGCAGCGCCGTCACGTCCTGGTAGTCGCTGATCACGACACCCTTGAAACCCATCTGGTTGCGCAGGATGTCGGTCAGCAGGTAATGCGATCCGGTTGCCGGAACTCCGTTGACCGAACCGGAGTTGACCATCACGGTGCCCGCCCCGGCATCGATACCGCCGGCGTAGGACGGAAGGATCATGCTCTGCAGGTAGCTCAGCGGCAGCAGCGCCTCGTTGCGGTCGTGCCCGTTGACTGCCTGGGAGTATCCGGCGAAGTGCTTGATGGTCGCGGTCACGCCGAGCGAATCCCCCGAGCCGGGCGCCTGCATGCCGCGCACGTTGGCGGCACCCATGGCGGCCGACAGCACCGGCTCCTCGGCCCACGTCTCATACGTCCGGCCCCAGCGATTGTCGCGGGACAGATCCTGCACCGGCGCGAAGTCCCAGTTCCAACCCGTGGCACGCAGTGCGTCGGCAGTGGCGACACCGCCGGCCTGAGCAGCGGCAGGATCCCAGGTGGCGCCCATGCCGATCGACTGCGGGAACAGCGGGGCCTGCCACGGGTGCCCGAAGCCGTGCACCGCGTCGACACCGAAAATCAGCGGCAAATGCAGCCGTGAATTCTCAATGGCGTATTTCTGGATCTGGTTGTATTCGTTGGCCCAATCGAAGCCGGTATTGCCCGTACCGCCACCGCCGGTCGTGTCGATCGGATTGTCAGTACCGCCCGCGAGCAGCGAACCGACGTTCTGATCGATCAGGACGCTCTTCATGCACGTAGCGCTCGGCAGGTTGAAGCCGGCACTGCCACACGCGGCGCCGCCGCCCGGCGCGGTGACCGTGGGGACCAGCTGCTGGTCCATCTGCCCAACCTTCTCGGGCAGCGTCATGGCGCCCAGCAAGGCATTGACGCGGGCCGAGATCGGCTGGTGCGAATCGAGCCATGGCGCCGGAGCGGACTTCGCGGCGTCAGCGATGCTGACGGCAGAGAACGTCCCGATGACAAAGACGCCGACAGCCCCGAGCGTCGCGATGACGGCCTTCTTCCTCGCCCACCTACCCCTGGAATGCGAAATGAACATGACGCGACCTCCTTGGGTGATTAAGTGAATGCATCGCAGTTCATGTCCGCGATCGCCAAACCGGACAGCCGCATGCCCGCTCGTGCCAGGGCATAGCCGACTGCTCCAGAGTGTCGCGTGACGATGTGCGCATTATGGACATCTCCTGCGGTGGCGACGCGGGTGAGCGTATTGAGAGCGTTCTTTCCCGTCAATGCCGGACAGTTGCCGTACCAGCGACAATCGCCGACGAGCTCGCGCCCGCGTGCGCGTCCACTTGCACGGAGCCACGCGCCAAACAGGGGCCGGGTCGAACTACAACAAGTCCGGACGGAGCCGCCTGACCACGCGATCGGCCGCTGTCTGCGATCCACCCTCCACTGGCTCAACAGCCTGCAGCAAGAGGCCTTCAGGCGCCGCGGCGTAGGTCCCGCACGTCAGGGAGTTGTTCGAAGCCGGCCGACTTGTAGGTGGCGACGGCGCCGACGTTGGAGCTCGCCGTGCACACGATCGCGCTCGACGAGCCCAGTTCCCGGAGGGCAGCCGCCGCGGCGACGGTGATCGCCGTGCCGAAGCCGTGACCGCGATGTTCGCGGTGCACACCCATCGGTTCGAGCAGCCCAGGCCTGCCTGGACCGGCCGACCAGACCGTCGCGGCCGCCACCGCGGTGTTTTGGTCGTCGTACGCGACCAGGCACTGGGCATCGACGTACGGCGATCCGGCGGCCATCGCATGCCAGCGCTCGTCCGTGAACGTCGACCCGTCGAACGCCGCGCGCTGAACGGCGGCCCGCGCGCGGGCCCGCTCCGGATCGGTCACCTCGATCCGCACCCCACAGTCCTCCACCGGCTCCGCGAGGTCGCGGGCCAGCGGTGTCCACGGCTCGTCCGCGTCCCACCCGTCATCGAGCAGCAGCCCTTGGAACGCTGCACCAAATCGTGCCTCGATGTAGACGGTCCCCTGCGGCAGGACCCCGCGCTCTGGCTGAGTCACGTCGGCGACCATCTGTCGGGCCAGCACCTCGTCGTGTTGAGCGTCTGGTGCGATCGCCAGTCGTAACAGCCCGGGACCGTCCAACAGCCCGACGGCGAGACTCTGCCCGTCCCGGCTCCAGGTCCGGACCGCCGCGGCCGTCGCCTCTGCGCCGAACCGCCAGTACCAGCCCAGGTCCCCGGGATGAAGCTGCACCGGTGCCCCGTCGTACTGCCACTCCCGCAGCACGCGCACAGCCTCGCTCAGCCCATCGACTCCTGGCTTGCTCAACACGATCGACACGCTCTGATCAAACACCGCCGCCCCACCAGGCCCGTCATTGCGTCCGGGCACCAGGTCGACGCCCGATGTTCGGGCGGACGGACATAACGCGACGGGGCAAACCGGCGTTGAGTGTGGCGGTGTGAAGCTCGTCGAGGCGGAGTTGCGCCGGATCCGGCTGCCGCTGCTGGCGCCGTTCCGCACGTCGTTCGGTACGGAACACGACCGCGACGTCCTGCTGATCCGAGTGACAACGGACGACGGC